>OOBJ01000553.1_pt1 | contig 29521 bp, 26 predicted proteins | sample 1671331 | NCBI WGS metagenome assembly OOBJ01 (sample SAMN06348145, study PRJEB24527) | human gut metagenome | biome: human gut; feature: ankylosing spondylitis patient; material: feces | host: Homo sapiens | place: China | collected 2015-10 | reverse complement strand
TTTCATATATTCCCACATACGAAAAGGAGAGGCTCAACTCGGAGCCTCTCCTTTTCGCTTTCTCTATTCTTTACCCAATTCCGATACACTCCATGCAGATGTTGACCGCCTTGGTCAGCACCAGCTGGGCCTCTCCGCTGAGCGTCCCCGCCACAATCAGGGCCACCGCTGCCGCGATCAGGACAAACGGGACTGGACCGATCTTCTCTTTCGCTTTCATCTGTTATTCCTCCAGCATCGCCAAGCGGGCGTCGATCTCCTGCTGCCAGCTCGCCTTATCCCGGGCGCCCAGAGTTGCTTCGCCCACAACCTTGCCCTGAGAATCTACAAAATAGGTAGTCGGCACCACCGCAACCTCCTGCATCAAAAATTCCATCAAGTCCGCATCCGGCACCAGATGGCGGTAGGAAGCGCCGGTCAGCTCGACAATCTGTTTTGCCAGGTCGACCCCTTCCTGCACCGGCTGGCCCTCGATGTCGGTGATGTCGGTGCAGATGCCGATGATCTGTACGTTGTTATCCCCCGCAGCGTATTCGCTGGAAAGCTCCGCCAGCTCCGGCATCTCGCTCAGACACGGGTTGCAGAAGGTGGCCCAAATGTTAATCATGGTCAGATCGTAGTCCTCAAAAATGCTGTTGTCCACCTCGTTGCCGTCCAGATCGGTCAGAGAAAGCGTCTCAAAAACGTCCCCGCTTTCCTGCTGCTCCGGCTCCGCCTCCTGCTGCTCCTCGTCAGCGGGAAGCTGTACCGTCTCCTCCTCGACTGCCTGCTGCTGGCCGCTGCATGCCGCCATGCCTGCCGTCAACAGGGCCGCTGTTAAAAGAGCTACGAATATCCGTTTTGCCATATTCAAAAATTCCTTTCCTGTCAAAAAATCCATTCTCTGCGCAGATGCAACCACCGGCGCGTCTCCTCCCTTATTATACCCGGGAGCAGCGCCTGTGTCCAGTGCCTGATCTTTCTTTTGTGAAAATTTTTGACAACCGAAAAAAGATCTTTTCTTTGACCTTCTATTTTGAAGAAAATCCATTCTTTATCCCGTTTTATTGACAGCGCCCAACTTTTTTTTGCAGGGGAATATTCAAAAAACTTTCCTTTTGCATTGATTTTCGACAGGCTTTGGCCTATACTTTTAATTGGAACATTTTTATCACGGGAGGAGAAATATGCGCATCGCAATTTTTACCGAAACCTACCTGCCGCAGATCAACGGTGTGGTTACCCATATCAAAATCTTAAAGGAAGGGCTGGAAGCGTTGGGGCACACCGTGCTGATCGTCACTGCCGACGCCAAGGCACACAGGCACTACATCGAGGACGGTGTGCTGCACTGCCCCGCCCACACCCTCAAACGCATCTACAACATGTGCCTTGCCTCGCCGGTCAGCAGCGCGCGCCTGCATTACCTGCGGGAATTTAATCCCGACATCATCCACCTGCACACCGAGTTCAGCGTTGGCCTGAGCGGCCTTGCCATCGCCAAAATCTTAAAGGTGCCGGTCGTCTACACCCTGCACACCATGTACGATGACTACATCTACTACATCGCGCCCAAGCCGCTGGTTCCGCTGACCAGAAAGCTCTCCCACCACTATTTCCGCATCTTCCCACAGCACACCAACGTGGTCACCGGACCGTCCAAAAAGTGCCAGGAGTACACCACTGAGATCGGCAGCGACAAAAAGGTGGAGGTCATCCCCAACCCTGTCGAGCTGGATGCCTTCCATCCTTCCACCTCCACCCAGGAACAGCGGAACGAAATCCGCAACAAGCTGGGCATCCCGCTGGACGCTACCGTTGCCTGCTTTGTCGGGCGCCTGGGCCGCGAAAAGAGCGTCGACGTTCTGCTGCGCTTCTGGGCACAGGAGATGAAGCCGGAGGACAACATGCGGCTGATGATTGTCGGCGACGGTCCGGAAAAGGAGCCGCTGGAGCAGCTGGCAAAGGAACTGAAGATCACCGACACAGTGGTGTTCACCGGCAAGGTAATCCATGACGAACTGCCCCCGTACATCCACACCTGCGACATCTATGTCACAGCCTCCCTCTCCGACACCAACTCGATCTCGATGCTGGAGGGCATGGCAGGCGGCCTGCCGGTGCTGCAGCTGTACGATGAGCTCAACGCCGACCAGGTGCAGGACGGCGTCAACGGCTATATGTTCCGCGACGCCAAAGAGATGAGCCAGCGCCTGCGCCAGATCCGCGACATGGACCCACAGCAGCTGCAGGCGCTCAAGGCCTCGGTCATCCAGTCGGTCAAAAATTCGGGCGCGCAGACATTGGCAAATTACATTCAGACTATCTATTACAATATTTATAAAACCCAGCCACCCAAAAAGCGTCCACTATTTCATATGGCAAGCCTTTCTTCCATGCGAAAAAAATAGTTTTTTACGAATAGTTGTGATAAAAGCTCTGTTAAAAGCAGAGCTTTTATTGTACATGCACAATAAAATGTTTTTCACCTTGCTTTTTTCTTCCAGAAATGATAGAATCAAGTCATCTTATCCAAACAAAAAAGAAAGGTGGTCTTCTCTTGGACGTTTCACTTTTTTGCGACTGCAAGGATCGTGTATTAAAAAATTGCGGTAAGGTTATCGTTGGCAAGGACGAGGTGATCAATCTGGTTTTTACCTCCTTCCTCTGCTCGGGCCATGTGCTGCTGGAGGACGTGCCCGGCACCGGCAAAACCATGCTGCTGCGCGCCTTTGCCAAAACGATTGGCGGCAAGTTTAAGCGCATCCAGTTCACCCCCGACCTGCTGCCCTCCGACCTGACCGGCATTAACTTCTATAACCAGAAAACCGGCGAATTCCAGTTCCGCGAAGGTCCCCTTTTCTCCAACATCATCCTGGCCGACGAGATCAACCGCGCCACTCCCCGCACCCAGTCCAGCCTGCTGGAGGCGATGGAGGAGCGCCAGATCTCGGTGGACGGCACTACCACCAAGCTGCAGGAACCCTTCATGGTCATGGCTACCCAGAACCCGCTGGAATCCTACGGCACCTTCCCGCTGCCTGAGGCGCAGATCGACCGCTTTTTCATGAAGCTCAAGCTCGGCTATATGACCCGGGAGCAGGAGCTGTCGGTCATCTCCCGCCCTTCCACCTCCAAGATTGTGGAGGAGCTGGAGCAGGTGGTCTCGCTGGAGGAAATCGAGCAGCTTAAATCAATGATTCCCCAGATTTCCATGTCCGACGAGGTGGCCGGATACTTGATGGATATCGTGGAACACACCCGCAGCAGCGGCCATTTTGTGCTGGGCGTCTCTACCCGCGGCGCCATCGCGCTGTACAAGGCCTCTCAGGTCACCGCAGCGCTGGCCGGCAGGGACTATGTCCTTCCGGAGGACGTGCGCTACGTGGCCCCGTACGTGCTGTGCCACCGCGTCACCTTCAACGGCCCGGCCCGCACCGGAGATATTGAGGAGACCTTCTCCAGACTGCTTGCAGAGGTTCCCGCACCACTGGAAAATATCCGTCAATAAAAAGGAGATGATTGCTTGATTGTTCTGCTGATCATCTCCATATTGGTTTTGTTTTTGGTGGAGCGATGGTCCATCCGCCACGGTCTGGACCGCATCACCTATGACGTTGCTCCTTCCCAGACCCTGTTGGAACCGGACGAGGAGTTTACCGTTCGGTCGACGATCGAAAACCACAAGCTCTGGTTTGTCCCCTATGTCAGCATGGTCGAAAATTTCCCGAGCGGCATCCAGATTCCCGGCGAGGAGGAGAGCCTTTCCACCGGAACGGTCAACACCAACATCTATGTCAGCTCCAACTCCAGCGCCTATCAGGAACTGGCCAGCAGCCAGCTGACCACCGCCTTTTACCTGATGCCGCGCCAGCGCCTGACCCGCACATTGCAGGCTAAGCTTCCCAAGCGTGGTCGCTACCTCTTCCTGGGCTGCCGGATAAACGGCGGCGACCTGCTGGGATTGCAGGACGACTACCGCACACTCTCTCTTTTCAAAGAGGTGGTCGTCATGCCGCGGCGCGCCGCCTCCCCTTCCTTTGACATGCTGCTGGGCGGCATGATCGGCGACATCTCGGTCAACCGCTTCATCTTTGAGGACCCGATGCTGACCATCGGCTTCTCCGACTACACCGGCCGCGAACCGATGCGCGACATCAGCTGGACCCAGAGCGCCCGCCTGGGAAGAATGATGGTCAAAAACTATGACCACACCATCGACCTGTCGGTCACCATCCTCCTCAACGTGCAGTCGGTGCTCAACGTCTTTGAGGAAGACGACAAGCTGGAGGAATGCTGCTCCATCGCACGCTCGGTCTGCGAGCAGCTGGAGTCCAAGCACATCCAGTACAGCTTTCTTTCCAACGCCATCCCTTCCGGCACCACCAGCCTCTACACCGACATCGAGCAGGGGCTTGGCAGCGGCCACTTTTACGGGGTGATGGAATTTCTGGGACGTGTCACCCAGGGCGCACTGGAAAGCTTCTCCTTCACCCTGCAGCGCGCCTGCCGCAACTGTGAGCCGGGACGGCACCACATCATTATCACCCCCAGCCGCAGTCCCGCCTGGCAGGATGAGCTGCTCCGACTGCAGGAGCTTTCGGACGGCAGGGTCTTTCTGCTGACTCCGGACGACCTGCATGAGCAAAACAATGACGGCGACAAGGAGGGAAAAACCGCATGACCTTATTTTTCTTTCTCAGACTTGTTGGAGACCTCTCACTGTTTTACGCGGTGGCCAACGCCTTTTTGTGCATGACCAGCTGCGATGTCACCTTCGTGCCGCTGATTGTGCTGTCGCTGTGCGGGGCGCTGGCCTACTTTATCGCGCAGAAAAAGGAGGCGCTGCGCTTTCTGCCCATCCTGCTGATGCCGCTGGCCCTGATCGGGGTGGAAGATTTGGTTACCGCCCTCATCATCCTGGCCTCGGCCATTTATGTGGCGGTGTGCGTTGTTCGCAAAATCTTTGTCATCGACTACGACGACCGGCTCTCCTTTTTGTCGCTGGCGGTCAAGGCGCTGATTGCATCCGTCTTCCCTACTTTCCTTTTCATCTGGGACTTCGAGAAGCTGCCGCGCTTTGTCCCCTTTGTCCTCACTCTGGCAATCAGCACGCTGCTGCTGACCCAGGCGCTGCGGCACGACCCCAAGGTGTTCAGCCAGCGCCGCTTCCGCACGGCAAGCCTTCTGGTCACGACGGGGCTGTTGCTCATTATCCTGATCATCAGTTCCCCGGAATTTTTACGGCTGGTCGCGATGATTCCAGGGTTGATCTACGAATGGATTATCGCTCCCATCATCCTCGTCTTCTCCTATGTAGTCGGCGGGCTGGTCTATTTGATTTCCCGTCTTCTCAGCGGCTTGTTTGCTTCCCGTCCTGATACCAAGCTGAAAACGTTTGAGTTTCAGGACGGCTTTATGGAGCTCATATTCAGCTTTGTCAACACCCCCACCACCTCCATCCTGGATGTAGTGAAGCCCATCGTCACCATCGCGATTGTGATCGCAGTCCTTGTTTTTTTCAGCAAGCTGCTCAAGAGGGGCTACCACCGTTTTCGATACAACTCGATCAAGGAGACCCGCTCCACCATCACCGAAAAACGTAGCTTTCAGGAAGAAGCGCCGCTGGACCTCTTTCCCCCTGCCGACCCGCGCAAGGCGGTGCGCTACTATTACCGGCAGTTTTTAAAGATCTGCCGCCGTCACGGATATGTCCTGGAAAAATCCGACAACAGCGCCATCGTCGAATCGGGTGCAAAGTATATCTTCCGGCCGGAGAATTTTTCCATCTTGAGTCACCTGCGCCAGATCTACATCAAGGCCCGCTACAGCGAGCACCATGTCACCGATCAGGATGTCGAGCAGATCAAAAAGGACTATGAAGCCCTAAAGCAGGAGAGCGGTGAGCTGGACAGCCGAATGTAGAACTTATTTTCACACACAAAAAAGAGGAACCCTTTTGGGTTCCTCTTTTTTTATGCTTAGCCTCTGATCTGCAGCAGCTTCTGCTTTAATTCTTCCTCGATGCGTCCCAGCTCGACCTCGGCGTCGCGGCGCTTCTGGCGGCCCTCCTCCTGGATCTTCATCACCTCGTCCAGGGTGGAAATGAGCGACTCGTTGGTCGCCTTGAGCGTCTCGATGTCCACGATGCCGCGCTCCGATTCCTTGGCAGTCTCGATGGTCGCCATCTTTAAGGTCTGCGCATTTTTGCGAAGCAGTTCGTTGGTCATGTCGGTGACCTCCCGCTGTGCCTGCGCCGCCTGCTGGGAATGGGTGACGCCCAGCGCCAGAACCATCTGGCTCTTCCAAAGCGGGATGGTGTTGACGATGGTGGACTGAATCTTCTCGGACATCAGCGTGTCGTTGTTCTGCACCAGACGCAGCTGCGGGGCCATCTGGATGGAGATCATGCGGGTCAGCTCCAGGTCATGCAGCTTCTTCTCAAAGCGGTCGCACATCGCCGACAGGTCGTTGGCAGCCTGTGCGTCCTCAGGGAGGTTGGTCTGCTGCGCCTTCGCAATCAGCTGGGTCAACTGGGTGGAGCGCACCTCCTGCAGCTTTTTCTGTCCGGCCAGAATGTACATCGACAGCTCCTTAAAGTAGGTCTTGTTGATCTCATACATCTTGTCCAGCATCGCAACGTCCTTGAGCAGGGTCATCATGTGTTTTTCCAGGCCCTCCACAATCTGGTTGACATTCGCTTCCGCCTTGGCGTACTTGGCCTTCATCGAATTGAGCTTGTTAGCGTTCTTTTTGAAGAAACCGAAGAATCCTTTTTCTTCCTCTTCGTCAAAGTTTTTCAGCTCGGTCACAACGCTGGAAAGCATCTCACCGATCTCGCCCAAATCCTTGGTGCGCACATTTTCCAGCGCGCTCTCGGAAAAGTCCGCCATCTTTTTCTGGGCACCTGCGCCGTACTGGAGGATGACGTTGGAGTTATTCAGGTCGATCTGGGCAGCAAAGTCGTTGACCATCTTGCGCTCCTGCTCGGTCAGCTGGCTCTCATCAAAGATTGGCTTAGGCTCCTCTTTTTTCTCCGCTGGCATCTGGGCCTGCGGCTGCTCCATCGTTGGAACCTCCTGCGCAAAGGGGTCCAGCGTCAAGGTCAATTCCGGTTCCTTTGCCGGATCGTATGGGTTGCTCATCTTGCTTTCCTCCTCCAAATTCTGCTTTTATTTGAGATCAAATTCCGAGCCGGTCAAGCCTTCCTGCTTGAGCATCGTCTCCAGGACCGAGATGTCCGAGCTGACATCCAGCACCTCGTCGGTAAAAAGTTTATCCAGCAGATTCTCAAACGCGATGTTGATGGTGTCCAGCGTCTGCTCGATCTGCTGTTTTGCCGTCTTGATATTTTCGCCCTGTACCGGCTGGCTGTCAAATTCCTCGTAGGCATCCAGCAGCTTTAAGGTGGTGGGCAGATAGTAGTTCATCAATTTGCGGATATCCGGCAGCTTTTCCGGGTGCTCCTGCACCTGTTCGAAAATCTTCTCTGCAATCTGTTCCAGGCGGTCCATCTTGGCAGAAACTTCCTCTCCCTCGATGCGATCGTTGGATTCTCGGATACGCCGGATCATCTCACGGCCCTGCCGGATGGTGGCGGCAAGCTCAGGATTGCCCGCGAAGGCCTGCTCCTCCTGCTGGCGCTGCTGTTCCTGCTGGCGCTGTTGCTCTTCGCGCTGGCGCTGCTCCTCCTGCTGGCGGCGCTGAGCCTGGCTCTGCACATACAGGTACTGCTGGTAGATCTCGTCGCCCAGCATCAGGCAGGTCTTCTGGTCGTCGATGTGCGCGTCGGGCAGGACGCGCTTCTGAATCATCTTCTGCAGGTCCTTGAGCACAAAGGCGCGGTCAAATCCGCTCTCCCTCACCAGCATATCGATGGGGCAAAACTGGCTGTTGCCCACAATCTTTAAGTACTTTTTCAGCCGGCTGGTCCGCTTGAGCAGTGAGATTCCCTTAGCCAACATCCAGATGGAAATTCCTGTCAGGATCAGCAAGACGAAACTCAAAAACAGATACGGCATCCCGAACATATCGGTCAACAGCGTGAGCCCAGTTGTCATCAACAGAAAAATCAAAAAGACACCCAGCCCGATACCGCCAAAAACGGTAAAGAGAATGCCGGCCGTGCTGACCGTCTTGTATTTGTTTTTTGGGGCGACCGAAACCTGTGAATTTCCCTGTCGATTTGTCCCATACTGATTTTGGGCGCTGTACTGGGGACGGCTTTGCGCATCGGTGTAGTCGCCATCCGGATGCGGCTGGCCGTTATCCTGGCGCCAGCCACCGTCCTCATCATTGGGAGAAAAATCCCCTCTACCCTGATAGGACGAAAATTCCCGCTGAACATCCTTTGCCATATTCCGCAGATCGCGCTGGATATTTTTCATCTCCGGCGAACGGGCAATGCCGCGCGACAGTTCGCGGACCATTCTGCCTATCATCCGAAAAAAATAATCGTACAACCTGGGGGCACCTCCATTCATCCTCATGTTTACTCCTATTATAGTGCATTTTCCGCAAAAGTACAAGAAATTTGTATCGCTGCAAAAAGAATTCAAGATTTGTTTAAAATGTCAAAATCGCCGCCTGCCAAAAGGCGCAAAATCTTCTTGCCGCTATCAAATTTCCCTGCTATATTTTTTCCCCCCGCTGCAAACATTAAAAAGGACAACTAGGTCTTGACCAAAACAACAGCGATGATTCCAAATCAAAAAACTTTTAGAACTGCGAGGAATCCAACGGTGAAACAATCCCATATCCTTTCCAAAAAATTTTTCTTTCATGCCTACCGCGCACTGGCCGCGGTATTTTCCTTTGTGGTGATGTGCGGGCTTGGCTTCGCGCTCTATCTCTCCGCCGAGCTGCCCGACCGGTACTATCTGGCAAAGGGAGATGATTTTTCCATCGGCGACAACCGGCTGATTCAAACTGCGGACAGCAGCCGCTCCTACCCGCTTTCGGTCTACTCCTCTGCCGGGAACACCTTTCAGATGAAGCTGCGCCTGCTGGGGCTCATCGACATCAAGGACGTCAGCGTCCAGGTGGTGGACCGCAGGGTGGTGTCGCTGTGCGGCACCCCGTTTGGCATCAAGATGGTGACCGACGGCGTCATGGTCGTGGGGACCGGATCGGTGACTAACCTGCAGAGCCAGGCGGTGAATCCGGCAGAGGATGCCGGCGTCCTGGAAGGGGACGTCATCCTCTCGCTGAACGGGGAAAAAATTTCCTCCAAAAAACAGCTGACCCAGATTGTCAGCGCCTGCAGCGGGCAGCCCATCTCGATGGTCATCCGCCGCGGCGACGAGCTGGAACAGCTCACTGTCTCCCCTGTCAAGTCCTCGCTGGACAACGACTACCATCTGGGGCTTTGGGTGCGGGACAGCTCGGCAGGCATCGGCACGATGACCTTCTATGATCCGCAAAACGGCTGCTTTGCTGGGTTGGGACATGCCATCTGCGACGTGGATACCGGCCAGATTATGCCGCTTTCTCAGGGAGAAATTGTGGAGGCCTCCGTCATCGGGGTCGATCCCGGTTCCTCCGGCGATCCCGGCCAGCTACAGGGGGCTTTTGTGGCGCAGCAGGCGTCGGGTCTATTGTACGCCAACAGCTATAACGGCGTATACGGACAGCTGTTTGACGCGCCCGCCTATGCGCAGACCATCCCCATGGCACAGAGCCAGGAGGTGACCGAAGGCCCCGCCCAGATTCTGACCACCATCTCCGGGGAAACCCCCGCCTATTTTGACGCCTATATCGAGAAGGTTTCGCTCTCCCAGGAGGAGCCGACCAAAAACATGGTTATCCGCATCACCGACCCAGATCTGTTGGAAATCTCCGGAGGCATCGTGCAGGGGATGTCCGGCAGCCCCATCATTCAAGATGGGATGCTGGTAGGGGCGGTGACCCATGTTTTTGTCAACGACCCCACACGGGGCTACGGCATCTTTGCAGAAAACATGGACAGCACTCTGCTGACCATCGCCGCGCAGGCGGCGTAGCGAATTCAAACCCCCAGGTCACCTGTTTCGCAGATGGCCTGGGGTTTCGTTTTTCGAAAGTGTATCGTTTACCAGTATACTACATGGGAGTTTAACGGCTCATCTCCTCGCTCAATAACCCACGCCGCCAGCTGTTGGGCGGTGGTGTCGAGCAGGGAAAAGTCGAGGTTTTCTGCGGTGTCGCGGGTGGAGTTGAGCACAGCGTTGGCCTCCGGGTCGCTCAGGCACGCATCCTGAAAGAGCACCACCGCGCTCATCCTCTCCCCATAGAAGGCTTTTTCATCCGCGCCCAAATCCCGGTCGGCGTACTGCAGCCCCAGCCCTCCGGCCAGGCTGTTGCGCAGATTGGCGTTCGCGCTGGTGCCGTAGACGGTCAGCGGGTGGCCCTGCCAGCCCAGGCACTTGAGGTTGAGCATCCGCAGCTGCTCGTAGCGGCCTTCCAGCTCATTGGCCAGCGCGGTGGAGCCGTTTTCGCGGTTGTCCTCGGTGTTGAAGGCCGCGAAGATGACGTCGCAGGGCAGCTCGTCGGCCTTAGCGAGCCACGCCGCCGTTTGCAGCATCGTCGCCACGCCCGAGGCGTTGTTGTAGGCGCCTGCCATCAGCAGCGGCCCGCACTGGCCCGCGCCGTCGAAGTTGGCGCCCAGCAAAACCGCCTTGGTGCTGTCCCTGCCGGGCAGGTAGGCGACCACGTTCTCCGCCGTGCCCAGCTCATCGACGGCATCGGGCAGCCGCAGACGAATCTGATAGCCCGGCTGGTTGAGCTGCGCATAGACCTCCTCGCTGACCAGGATGCGGCTGGGGGTGCCCGTAGCATTGGTGTAGTTGGTGCCGTTGGCGACGTCGCCGCTTGTCAGGCTGAGCCGGCGGGACGCGCCTTTCAGGTCAAGCTTGGCGTCCCAGATGCCCTTGCCCTCGTCGCAGAGGGCGTCGTCGGTGGAGAGGGTAAGGGTGGCGTCCACCGGCTCCGGCGAGGCCCGGAAGGCCCAGTCCACACCCAGCTCGAGCGGCGCTTCGCTGCAATCCGGGTCTACCAGCCACGCCTCCCCGGGCAGCACCGCGGTGATGGAGGTGGGGTAGCTCTGCTTCCAGCCGCCAAGCCCCGGCAGCTGCTGCAGCCCCAGCCGCTCAAACTCCGCCGCGATGTAGTCTGCGGCAGCGCGGTTGCCCTCACTGCCGCCGCTGCGGCCTTGATATTTTGGGTCGGTCAGCTCCCGGACGTAGGTTTCGGTGCTGCCCTCGACCGTGCCGCTGAGTGGCTGCACCGGGTCGATCCCGGTCGTCCAAAGAAGCTCGGCTTGGGTCTGGGCAGACGAGTACTTTTTGGGGGAATCCTTTGTTTCTTCAGCTGGCGTCTGCGCTGCGGGAAGGGACTGCTGCTGGGAGGTATCCTGCGAGCAGGCGGTCATCGAGAGCGCAAGAGAAAACGCCAGCAAAAGGCACCATATTTTTTTCATAAAGCACCTCCTAATTTTCGGATAAATGCGGTTTCGTTGTATCACCAATAGACCGGGTAGCGCTGCTGGACATCGCTTCCGCGCTCGATGACCCACGCAGACAAATCTTTGGCCAGGACGTCCAACGCTTGAGGGTCAAGATTTTCTGCGGTGTCGCGGGTGGTGTGGATGGGCGCTGCGGTCTCCCAGCTATCCTGTGAAATGGTGACTGCCGGGACCCCGTTCTGCTGAAAGCTAACCTGGTCGCCGGGATAAACTTCGCTTAAAAAGGGGAGAGAAAGCCCCGCCGCCAGCTCGTTTCGCAAGGTGGCTTGCTCCGGCCCGCCGAATACGGTGAGCGGAGCCCCTTTGCATCCCAGGCTGTCGAGGTTGATCATAATCATCTGTTCGTATTGGTCGGCAAGCAGCTTGGAAAATGCCTGGGAGCCGTTCATTCCGATCTCCTCTGCGTTGAAGGTCGTGATGATGACGTCGCAGGGCAGGGCGTCGGCTCCCGCGAGCCACGATGCTATCTGCAGCAGGGTGGCTACACCTGAAGCGTTGTCGTAGGCGCCGGGCATCACCGAACCGCACTGCCCGACCCCATCAAAGTGCGCTCCCAACACCACAGCCTTGGTGTGGTCCTCCCCGGGGAGCAGTCCGGCGACGTTGTCCGCCAGTCCCCACTGGGCGGCAGCTGGCAGCTTTAGGTGCAGCTTGGCGCCGTCCTGTTTTAGCTTGGCGTAGACCTGCTCGGTTACCAGGATGCGGCTGGCGGAATCTTTTGGGTTAAAGTAGGGCATTCCGTCCGCGACATCGCCGCAGATGAGGTCGATGTACTGGCGCGGGGAATCCTGCTCGGTGACGTTGGCGTCCAAAAACGCCCTGCCGGCTTCGCAGTCGGTGGTCTCTTCGGAGAGCGGCAGCGTCAGATCGACCGCCTCATAAGAGGCGCGAAAGACCCAATCCTGCCCCAACACCAGCGCAGTCTGTGTGCCGTCGGCAGAGACAATCGCTGCCTCTCCCTCCTTGACCTCAAAGACAGGGGAGTAAAAAGGATGGCGGTAGCCCTGTAGATTTGGCAGCGGCTGCAGCCCAAGCTGGACAAGCTGCTCCTCGATATAGTCTGCGGCGGCGCGGTTGCCCTCACTGCCCACCACTCGGCCCTGATACTTTGGGTCGCTCAGTTCCAGCAAAAAGGTCTCGCTGGAAGTTTCCACTGTCCAGTCCGGCACAAAGGAAACCTTCGGCAGGTCGGTTACCCAGGTAAGGGAAGGCTCCTCTGCCGCCGGTTCATCGGGCTGTGTTTGCTCGGAGGATTCTTCTTTTGCAGGTGCCGTTTGTTGCTGTGCCGTATCGGGCGGCGACTGCTGCTTCGGTGTCTGGGCCGCTACACATCCGGACAAAAGCAGCAAGCTCAAGCATAGAGCCAGCGTCCGTTTCATCCTACCTGCCCTCCTCCAGTGCGCCGTCCTTTAGATGCAGGACCTCGTCCGCCTTATCCGCGATGGCAAGGTCGTGGGTGACGACGATGATGCAGTAGCCTTCCTCGTGCGCCAGTCGCTGAAGCAGCGAAAAGACAATCTCACTGTTCTCGGTGTCCAGGTTGCCGGTCGGCTCATCCGCAAGGATGATGCGAGCGCTGGAAACCAGCGCTCGGGCAATCGCCACGCGCTGCTGCTCGCCGCCCGAGAGCATGGCGGGCAGGCGCTTGTAGTAGGAGCTGTTTAAGCCCACATCCTTCAGCTTTTCGTGGGCGGTTTTCTCCGCCTCGTCCGCGGATACGCCCCGCAGCAGCATCGGGTAGGTCACATTTTCCTCCACTGTCAACCGGGGGAAGAGGTTGTAGCTCTGGCAGATCAGCGAGATTGCCTTGAGGCGGTAGTCGTCCCGGTTGCGCTCCGCCGTGCTCTTGCCGTCGTAGAGAATCTGCCCTTCGGTCGGCAGGTCAAGGCCGGCCAGCAGCGACAAAAAGGTGGTCTTGCCGCAACCGCTTTTGCCCACGATGGCGTAGAATTTGCCATCCTCAAAATCAAAGTTGATGCCCTTCACAGCATGCACCTTCTGGTATTTGCTCTGGTAAATGTAGTGCACATTTTGTGCCTGTAAAATGCCCATAAACTCACTCCTTATCCCGCAGAATATCCATTACATTGACACGAACGGTCAGCAGCACCGCCACAGCCGCGCCGACGGTATAGCACAGCAGAATGGCAGCGCAGACGCCGGGCCGAAAACCCTCCTGACCAATGATTCCCACTGCTGCCGCGCCCAGCAGCACGCCGCCAAGGCAGAGAACAAATTGTTCGAGCAGCGCCTTTAAAGTGATCTGCAGACGGCTTTCACCCAGCATCCGCATGACGGCGTATTCCGGCTTGCGGCCCCGAGCCAACAGGAAGCTCAACAGGAAGCCGATGGCGGCAATCATCACAAAGAAAAACAGGTAGGAGCCTTCCAGCTGGGCGAGATTGCTCTCGATTGGGCCGACCGTCTCCTTCAGGATGCGGTCATCGATGCGGACGCGCACCAGTTTGTTGCTGCGAAGCCCCGACTCGGTGATCGCCGCCTTAATCTGATCGAGCTGCTGGTTGTCCCGAACGGTGAAGTAAACCGCGTTGAGGCCAAAGTTCCATGCGTAAGGGTTGCCCGCCTGTTTGTGGACGGCGGTGGCGGCGACGGTCAGGTCCTCCATCGTCTTCAGGGGCATGACGGCGGCGAACTTGGTTATTTTGCCCGGGTAGATGCCGGCGACCTTCAGGTGGAAGATGCCCTCCAGCTGGGTTTTGCTGACAGGCACCCGCGCCAGCAGGGGAATGGTGTCCCCCGGGGCATAGCCCCATTTATCGGAGATGATGCAGATCCGCTCGTTGCCCTCCAGGCAGCTTTCGTCATAGCCCTCCAGCCAGCGGATGTCCTCCTGGATGCGCACCAGCTCGTCCTCGGCAGAAAAGGAGCTGCACGCCTTCATCGAGCCGGAAACGCCGCCACTGTCCTCCTCTTCAAAGCTGGTGAGCAGATTCTGGAATGCGATGAGTTTCTGCTGCTCCGATGCTCCTTCCCCGGCGCTTTCTTCCAGGATATCCTTGGGAAAGGTGCGGATAACGAAGGACGCGCTGCCATACAGCGGGCTGAAATAGCCGCTCTGCTGCATCTTTTCCCACATGCTGCCGGAAACTGCCGGGACGATTTTGTCCTCGGAGAGGATGCTGCCGGTCACGGTGATGCTGCTGTAGGTTTCTTCCAGCCGCTTGCGGGTGTTGTCGATCAGGCTGGGGTAAAAGAGCATGATCACCGTCGCCGCCATGGTGGAAACGACCACCAGCAAGCAGGCGGCCTTGCGGCGCCAGGCCATGTGCCAGAGATAAGAAAAAGCCTTCACTCAAATTCCCCCTCTTACTTATTCTTGGGAAGCAGCTCCCGCGGTTCCTTCTTTAGGTCCGGTGCGGCAAAGCCCAGCAGGAAGGCCGGGAAGAGCAGCACCGCGCCGCAGGCTTGCAGCGTTACCGGCAGGTCCGCCTTGATCCGGATGTTGGACTGCTGCTCTGTCAGGGCGGAAATGTCGTTGTCCTGGCTCATATCCATCTCGATCTCCTCGATGTTCTCCTTCACGATGCCGTTACCCACAATGTACGCCATCCCGTAGCCGGTCACCGCGCCGGCCGCCGCGCCCAGGACGGTCAGCACCATCGAACAGAGCAGGACGGCGGAGATCGCCTGCTTCTTTGTCCCGCCCAGCAGGCGGAAGATGCCCACCGTCTGCCGCTGGTTCTGCCAGAAGAAGTAGGCCGCCAGGATGCAAACCATCAAAAGGAGGATGGACGAGAGCAGGAGTAGTAGCTTGGCGGTGCTGTTCATCGACAGCAGGCTGGACTTGACGGCGCTGTAGCCCTGGTCGTAGAAGGTAAAGTGCGGTGTGTACTGGTTTGGCTGCGGGGTGGTGAGGCCGTTGGCCTCCATGTCGTCGAGGAAGGCTTCCACCGAGCCGTTTTTGATTTTCACGCTGAAGGTGGAGCCATGGATCAGAACATCCTTCTGCTCCCGCGGCTTGGCGATGGAATTGGTTGGAACAAAGATGGTATGGGGCGAAAAGTCCAGCGTATCCGGGGCAAGCTCGGCGTAACCGGTGTAGGGGTAGAGGGAGTAGATGCCCACGATCTCATATTCGCCCTCGCTGATAAACGGGGTTTCTTGCGCATCATAGATCGGATGCCTCAGGACAAAGGGAGCGTTTGGGATATAATCGCTTTCAAACAGCTGCATGTTCAGCTTGTCGCCGACCTTCCACTGCTGATTTTCGGCCACCTGCTCGCTGATGACGCAGACCTTTGCGCCGGACGCATATTCCTCCGGGCTGATAAGCCTGCCCTCACTGATCGCGGCGCTGCCAAGGTGAAAGGCCGGGACGGAGCTGAGGTCGTTGGTGGCGACGACGCTGTGGGTGTACTGCTGGACGTGGATGTCCTGCCAGAGATCCTCGAAGTAGGCTTTCAGCTTTGGGTTGTTCTGCACATCCTCCCAGCGCTGAATTGGGAACGGGGTGTCGCCGGTTTCGTACTCCATTCCCTCTCTGCTTCCGTCATAGGTCAGCCGGAGATTCTGGTAGTCCTGTGTCGGTGTCGCAAAAGCAAAATTATCGTCAATTCGGTTGGTAGAATACACCAAGGTGCCGTCCTCGGTCCACAGCCAGGGGCCATGGGCTTGGAGAATCGCGATATACTCCACACCGGGGTAGAGGATCAGGCGGTCGGTGTTGTCAGTTTGGTTGAAGGCTTTGATGTCCTGCGCGTGCGCTTCCCACTCCTCTGGCTCAAATCCCAGGTCGGAATAGTACAGGGTTTCGGGATAGGCAAAGCAGCCGGCAGCGTCGTCGAGGACCTCCAGACCGAACGGCAATGTCTGCGGATGATAGATGTCGTATGGATGATACTCCAGCTCGAACGGCTCCTTTGCCCGAATCCGAAAGCGGATGACATTGTTGCTTTGCATATACCATGCCGGGGTTTCTGTGCCATCGCCAGACACTTGAGGAGCGTACCCCATGACTGGACACGCCTCGATGTAGGCGCCGTACTGGCTGCGCAGATCATAGCTTTCCACCGCGTCGCTTTGGAGGATGGGGGCGATGTCGTACCCCTTTACCCCCACGGCCTGATAACCGATGTGAGCGTCGCTGTTGCGCTGAACCAGGTTGCCGTAGCGGTCCACCTCGCCGTACAGCTCGGTGACAGCCAGGGTGGAGAAAGTGTTCTCAGAAAGCTGCAAATTGCTGGTGCTGTTGTAATACAGGTTCATGCTTGTGACAAAAAAGGTCGCTGCAATCAGCAGAAGCCAGAAATAAACAACTGTCTTTTTGCTGCGTTTTAACTGATCGATGAATATCTTTCGGTGCATAACGCACCTCCTCTCCCGCAGGATATGCTTTTTATCTACAATTTTATACTCGCCCCTATACACGGTCAAGTGTTTTTCAGGTTTTTCTACATAATAGTGTAAAAAAGCCTTCTGTTTTGTTCTAATCGCACATACAACGTGATTTTAATAAGGCGGGAGGGATGCGTAAAAGAAGAAATTGTTTTTTGACCTCCTGAAAATTCCCCTGAAATAGCAAAACCCCCTCCCGCAGGATGCGAGAGGGGGAAATTTTTCTAATTGTTAGAAGGAGAAAATTTCTTCCATGGAGTCTGTTTCTCCATCTGCATTGAAGTTAGCAACTGCTTTGTAGGTAACACCTGGTTCAAAGTCCCAATAAAGTCTTGCCAGCAAAATAGTAGAATAATCAGAAAAAGATTTTTTAGCTAAAAAAGACCACCCATTACCTTTTTCTTGATACAACGTAATCGTTACCTGCAAAGAATGCTCCTCTACTGTTTCCAATATAGCAGCAACTTTTTCTTCTGTAGCATAAAGTTCAATGCTAAAAATTGTATCGTATAAAGGTTGTATCGAATTTTCCTCTACCTGTAACCCCTCATTGATTGGCTGTTCTACATAACTTGCTGCATTGGATGAAACAGGAAGAGTAGAAAAAGCAAATAACATAACCAGTACCATTGATATTATTCTTTTTAATTTGTGCATTTATCCTTCCTCTTTTCACGCCTGTAAATCTATAATCATGCCTTAAAATATTCAGCTATTTTTCTAAAAACTCTAAATTTCGAGCCATTCTGATTAGTTCTTGTTTTTCTATATTTCCATATATAGTAATTAACAAGTTTCCCATATCAAGATATACGAGTTGCCTACCTTCTGTCACAGCATAAAAACCTTCATGTCCATCTATTTCTATTCTTTCAACATCTGAGTTTTCAGTATCTATCCTTTTTTGTTTTGCTGATAAACTTGATCCTTGAGATATATAAAAATATTGATCTTGATTTTCAAATCTAATATAATAAAATTCTTTATCCGAGACCTCTTCCACCACCTGAAAATCCACAGGCAAATACTTCGGAAAATAAAAATAGTCCAAAGAGGACTCGTCCTCTTCCGACACAATCTGGTTATAAACTTCTATCGAAGTGTAGCGCTCTTTCCTCAAAAAGATGGTCTCGTACACCGGGATGCCGTTGGCCTCTGCCCAAAAGCACAGCCCGCCGGACACCAGCCCTGTCATCAGAACAAACGAAGCGACCTTGCGCAGCGCCTTGCTCTTGAGGGTGTTCTTCACCGAATAGCGGAAATATTCTCTGCGCAGATTCCGCAGGAACTTTTTGGAAGGGAGATAATCGCTGGTGTCAATCTGCTCCAACTCGCGATTTTTTTCCTTCACCTTTTCCTCTTCCAGCTGTGAAAGCGCTTCTTTCAGGAGTGCGTCAAAGATTTCATCGTTCAGCTTCGAATTACTCACCTGACACCATCCTCTGACTCGTGATATTTGTTCATAACCTTCTTGCGAACCCTGCTCAGACGAACCGACACATAGTTGGAGCTGATGCCCATCACATCCGCAATCTCCTGATTGCTCCACTCGTAAACCACTTTGTAGATCAGCATATCCTGATCGTCCTGCGGCAGTTCCGAGAGAATTTCCTTGATTATGCGAACCGATTCCTGTGCAGAAACCTGCTCCCATATCGGGTCATCCCCTGCCGTCAGCAGCTCGTTGCTGTCAAGCGCCACCTGCAGGATCCTGCTGTTTTTGTGCTTGGTATCGTACGCGATCCGCTCCAGGGTACAGAGCAGAAAGGCAACTCTTCTAGGCTCGTTGAGTTCCATAATTTTGTCCAGATTGTTGAGCGCACGGATAAAAGCTTCTTCCACCGCATCCTCCGCTAAATCATAGGAAAACAGGATCGTTCTAGCCTTGCAGACTAATTTTTTATAATGCTGCTTAAAAATAGTCGTGAACTTTTTTGACTCCTCGGCAGTGAAGGTCATGAAAAACAGCAATGGACATCCTCCCCAGATCATTTTTGATTCGTACACAATCTGCCCTTACGCTTCTGGAATTCCTTCCAAAATGTAGGATGCCGGGACACCCAAAGCCCTTGCAAAGCAAAGAATTTCATAATCTTGAAAGCCACGCTTCCCATTTTCAATCAGAGAGATGGTCTTTTTATCCACGTTCAAACCTTCCAGCTGCGCCTTTCTTGCCAAATCCGCCTGCGAAAGATTTTGGATCATCCTGATTTTACAAAGATTTTTGCCACAAACATTATACGCATTGTTAAACTTTGCCAATGAAAACACTCCTTCATTGACTTCAGTTTAACCAAATACTCCAAAATCATGGTTACCAAATCAGTAACCCCTGTGATCTGAGCACAAAAATTTCCATTTTGGTAACTTTGCAGCTTTCCAATTTGCAAAATCAGTTGGATTTTATTTTCCTCTGTCGACTATCTCGATCGCATTCCCCCTTTGCATTTTCCGCAATACTGCGTTGTTTTCTGCGCCTTTACTGCACACCCGCTACGCCATCATCTGCAATGCAGCGAAACTGCTGGGCCGTCCGGTACAGGTACACCAGTTCCACAATTGTGACAACCGCCATTCCAATGGTGGCGGCCTGCAGCGTCAGCACCGCGATAAATGTCAGGACAAATATCAGCAGGATGCTGACAAAGAACAGTGCAAACATGCCGATGTTCCATTTCCACAAAACAACCCATTTGTCCGCAAGCGTGTCGTCGACCTTGTACAAAACCGCCGCGTGCCCCATGTAACAGTGGTACTGCCCCACCAGGGACACCACTATCACTGGCAACAGGACCAGCAGCAGCCAGCCGCTTTCCATGCCCGCGTCGGTAAAAAGCTGCACCACAAAATTGACAACACCTGCCACGATCTGGCAGATACCGGCTGTGCGGTAGCTTAACTCCACCTCGGAAATTTTCAGAAAGATCGCGCCGTCGGCAAGCAAAAACAGCAAGCTCGCAATCTGCCCCGGCCAGTACAGCTGTGGGAACCAACCCACGACCGTTTCGTCGCTCATCAGCCCCACCACCGGTTGGACAACAATCATCAGCCAGAACAAAATCCAAAGCCATTTGCCCAGCACCTCTGCCTTTTTGGCCGCTTCCTGCTGCCGCTGCGCGCTGCGTTCCCGCTCCTGAAAGCGGTACTGCGGCTGCTCGTTGCGGCCGGAAAAGAGGCGGCACCCTGCGGCAAAGCTGCATGTTTGACAGCTCTCATGCCCTTTTTGCTGGCAGCACCTTGCCAATTCGCACTCTGTATCCCAGGTTCGGCCAGGTCCTGACCGGCACCCGGAACAGCTCAGCTACTCCCTGAGGGCACAGCTTTCGCAGTCTTTTCCGCAGTATGAACCGGCCATTTCCTTCCCTCCCCTGCAAATTTCCAAGAGGTCTGTCTATAGGATACCATATTCTTCCTTATTTTTCTACCAGAAAAGCAGAATTTGAATTTTTTCAGAAGATTGCACAAATTTTCCTTCAACAAAATAGATGTTTTCACATTATATTTTGTCACCGTTTTTTTTGACTTGTGTTCTTATCTGTTCTCTGCGTCTTTTTGAGCCGCTTTGTGCCCGCTGTCAGCAGCAGAACACATCAGCTCCCCGATCACAAACAGATACAACATGCCGTCCAGCTCCCCATCCAGCAGCAGAATGAAAGGCATCACGACCCCCACCGCGCCAAAGGCCATCAGGATGATGGGGAGGCAATACCCCTGCGGCAGAACGCCCGCATGGTAAACCCCGCGCATCGTGAGCAAAAAGGCAACCGACAGCCCGATGAAGCTCAGGCCCGGCGCGTCGTCCGCAGCTCCCAGCACAAATAGAAGGCCCCCGAGCGCCCACCCAAACAGGATGGGAAACAGCACCCTCGCCTTAAAAAAAGTTTTCATCGCACAGCACTCCTTATCCGTTAACCTTGTACTGCCGTCGGTACTCGGTAGGCAACAACTGGACGCTTTCCTTAAAGGCCTTGGTAAATTTTCCCTGCGTCTCATAACCGACCTGCTTTGCGATCTGGGCGATGCTGTCGTCGGTCTCGCGCAGCAGCTTCATCGCCTGCTGGATGCGGTACTCCTTAACATAGGAGGCCAGCGGCACCCCGTACACCGCTTTGAACACCGATTTGAGCGAGGAGGTATTGATCAGATATCGCTTGGCCAGCTCCTCGATAGTGAACCGCTGGTCCAGATGCTGCACCAGAAAGTCGTGGATCTGCCGGATCAGCTCGGTCTGCTGGGAGACATACTGGTTGCTTTCCTGCTGCCATTCCGGCTTTGCCCACCCCAGATAGAGGAGCACCTCCTGCGCCTTCAGCTTATAATAGGGTGCGCGCAGCTGCTGCGGAATCTGGTAGAGCGGCGCAAAAATCTGCTCCACCTCACTGCAGGCCGGCAGCGTCATCGGGACCTTGGCCGAGCAGAATTTACGCGCAAAAAAAGCCGCGTCCATCCCAGCCTCCCTCAAAATCTCCGGCTCGCTGCCCCGCAGCCGCTCCAGATCGACGGTGAGGTCGATGCCCTCATAATATCCCAGCGGCAGCAGGATCTCCGAATCCGCGCAGCACTCCCGGGTGTGCAGGCACAGATCCCCCGCCCCCAGATAAACCGAGATGCCTTCGCTCATTTTCCAGCCGATTCTGCCCTTGCGGCAGTGGTTGATCTCCAGCACCGAGTCGGAGGCGCGGTGGCAAAAATGCACCTGCTCCGCCAGATACTGGTGGTAGGAAAGCTCGATTCCCGGATAGAGCAGGTAGCTCTCAATCCGCCCCCTGCCCGCGGTGCGGGTTGTCAGCTGGTCGATCATGTGGCGGCCCTGGGCGGTCTGGTTGTCGTGCCGCAGAAAGGCAAAGGTTCCCTCCGGCACCTCCTGCAACGCCTGCGCAATGGCCGCTTCACATTTTTCCTGCATATTTTCCTCCCCTTTCCTCGCTGTTTTTATGCATCCGGACAGGCGATCTCCACCATCTTTTCAATCATGTGGTGCAGCAGCTGCGCCTGCTCGGTGTCCGCCGCGCGGTAGTAGACCTCCTTGCCCTCCCGGCGGCTGACGATCAGCCCGCTGTTTTTGAGCTGGCGCAGGTGGTGGGAGACGGCCGGGCTGCTCATCCCCACGATGGAGGAGAGGTTGATGACGCACTGCTCACAGTGGCACAGCAGCCAGAAGATGCGCACGCGGCTGCGGTCGCACAGCAGCTTAAACAGGTCGGAGACAATCTGAAAGTCCTCCTCCTTCGGCATGGCATCCAGCTGATGTTCTATCTGCTGTCCGTGGTCGTGCGGCAAAAAACGCTCCTGCATAACAGTCCCTCCTTTTTCTGGTATTGTACCATATTTTGCCGCGCAAATCCAACCCCCGCCCGCAGGCTTTTGGGGCCTCTTTGCCCAAACGGAACGTTTTTTAGCCCAAACAGAAATACCTGTCTTCCCCCTCTTGACCCCGCAGGCGATTGCGTATATGATATAGATGAACAATTAAACAGGTATTAAATTGTAAAACAAAATTGAAATATCATTTCTCACGAAAGGAGCTTTTACTGATGAAAAAATCCTACAAGATTGAGGTCGACTGCGCCAACTGTGCAAACAAGATGGAGGACGCCGCCAAACGCACCCCCGGCGTCAAGGATGCCACCGTCAACTTTATGATGCTCAAGATGAACGTCGAGTTCGAGGAGGGCCAAGAGCCAAAGGCTGTCATGCAGCAGGTTCTGCAAAACTGCAAAAAGGTCGAAAGCGACTGCGAAATCTATCTGTAAAAATAAAGGGGAAAGGCGCCGTCCGGCGCTTTTCCTTGGAGCAACATATGAATAGTTGCTCATATGTTTTTCAAAAGAGAGAGGGAGATGTCCTATGAATAAAAAACAAAAGAAGATGCTGGTGCGCATCATTCTGGCGGCGGTGATGCTGGTCGCCCTTTCCTTCGCGCCGGTCACCGGGCTTGTGCGCTTTGTGCTCTACCTGATCCCTTATCTGACCGTCGGCTACGACATTCTCATCAAGGCTGCCAAGGGCATCAAGAACCGCCAGATGTTCGACGAGTGCTTTCTGATGGCCATTGCTACCATCGGCGCCATCGCGCTGGCGCTGTATGAGCGCAGCGGTGACTACACCGAGGCCATCGCCGTCATGCTGTTCTATCAGATCGGCGAGTGGTTCCAGAGCTACGCGGTGGGCAAGAGCCGCCGCAACATCAGCGAGCTGATGGACATCCGCCCGGATTACGCCAACATCGAGCGGGACGGCAAGCTGGAACAGGTCGACCCGGACGAGCTGGAAATCGGCAGCATCATCGTGGTGCAGCCGGGCGAGAAGGTGCCGATCGACGGCGTGATTATCGAGGGTGCTTCCTCCTTAAACACCAGCGCCCTGACCGGCGAGAGCCTGCCGCGCGACGCCAAGGTCGGCGACGAGATCATCTCCGGCTGCATCAACATGACCGGGCTCCTAAAGATCCGCACCACCAAGGAGTTCGGCGAGTCCACCGTCTCCAAAATTCTGGACCTGGTGGAGAACGCCAGCTCCCGCAAATCCAAGTCGGAGGACTTTATCTCCAAATTTGCCCGCGTCTACACCCCCGCTGTCTGCTACGCCGCGCTGGCACTGGCCATCCTGCCGCCGCTGGTCCGCATGCTGTTCATGGGGCTTGACCCGGCCTGGGGCGACTGGATCTACCGCGCTTTGACCTTCCTGGTCATCAGCTGTCCCTGCGCGCTGGTCATCAGCATCCCGCTCTCCTTCTTTGCCGGCATCGGCGGAGCGAGCAACGCCGGCGTGCTGGTCAAGGGCTCCAACTATCTGGAGACTCTCTCTCAGACCAAGATTGTCGTTTTCGACAAGACCGGCACCCTGACCCAGGGCGTCTTTGAGGTCAGCGGCATCCACCACAACAAGCTGGAGGACGAAAAGATTCTGGAATACGCCGCGCTGGTGGAGAGCTCCTCCTCCCACCCGATCAGCAAGAGCCTGCAGCGCGCCTACGGCAAACAGATCGACCGCAGCCGCGTCAGCGACATCCAGGAAATCAGCGGCAACGGCGTCACCGCAAAGATTGACGGCGTCGCGGTCGCCGCGGGCAACGGCAAGCTGATGGACCGCCTGGGCATCCCGTACATCAACTGCCACAGCGTCGGCACCATCATCCACATGGCCATTGACGGCCAGTATGCCGGACACATCGTCATCTCCGACATCGTCAAGCCGCACGCCAAGGAGGCCATCGCCGCCCTGAAAAAGGCCGGCATCCACAAGACGGTGATGCTGACCGGCGACACCAAAGCAGTGGCCGACAAGGTCGCTTCGGAACTTGGCATCGACGAGGTCTACAGCGAGCTGCTCCCGGCCGGCAAGGTCGAAAAGGTCGAGGAGCTGCTGCAGGCAAAACCGGAGAAGGCAAAGCTCGCCTTTGTGGGCGACGGCATCAACGACGCGCCGGTGCTGGGCCGCGCGGATATCGGCATCGCGATGGGCGCCATGGGCTCGGACGCTGCCATCGAAGCGGCGGACGTGGTGCTGATGGACGACGACCCGATGAAGATTTCCAAGGCAATCCGGATTTCCCGCAAGTGCCTGCGCATCGTCTACCAGAACATCATCTTCGCCATAGGCATCAAGCTGCTCTGCCTGCTGCTCGGCGCTTTGGGGCTGGCCAACATGTGGCTTGCCATCTTCGCGGATGTCGGCGTCATGGTGATCGCCGTGCTCAACGCCATCCGCGCTCTGTTTGTCAAAAATCTCTAAGGACACTGCCTTTCCTATCGACAAGGGGGAGAGGGCCCGCGGGCCCTCTCCCCCTGTCTTTTTCTCTATCAACCTTTTATCAATCCGAAGGATGCTGCTTCTTCCAGGCGGCAATCCGGTCGAGAAAGACCTTGCCGTAGCGCTTGGCCTTATACTCTCCCACGCCGGAGACCTGCAGAAATTCCTCCATCGTGTCCGGCTGGCGGGCAGCCATATCGGTCAGCGAGGCGTTGGTGAAGATCAGATACGCCGGGATGTTCTGCTTTTGCGAAAGCTCGTTGCGCAGGTCGCGCAGCGCCTCGTAAAGGTTTGCCGCCTCCTGCTGTCCCTGCGGGTCGAGCGCCACCTGCTCCACCGGTTCCGCTGCCGCCTTTTTGCGGCGGGAGGTGGGCAGCTTTTTCTCCTGCACGCTCGGCACCCGGCGGGAATATTCCACCGTCTCCCCGTGGAACAGGACCTCCCTGGCCTGCGGGGTGGCGCGCAGCACCGGGTACTCCCCCTGCGTCAGGTAGAGGTAGCCGCTGTCGATCAAAAACTCCACATACTCCCGCAGCTGCTTCTGGTCCACCCCGTGCATGATGCCGTAGGTGGAGAGCTTATCCAGCCCCAGCTGCAGCACCCGCTGGTTCTTGCTGCCGCGCAGCATCGCGATGATCTGGGTCAGCCCCAGCCCGGTCGGGTACTTCTTCTCCACCCGCACCACGCCGGAGAGAATCTTCTGCGCCTCCACCGTGATGTCCTGACGAATCCACTCGCCGACACAGTTGCCGCAGTTGCTGCAGCGCTCCGGCGCCTCCTCGCCGAAGTAGCGCAGCAGGTAGGCGCGCAGACAGCCGCTGGTCTTGCAGTAGCCCACCATCTCCTCCAGCCGGCGCAGGTCCTGCTCGTGGACAAACTGGCGCTCCTCCTCATCGAGCGCCTCATTCTCCGAGGCGTTTTCGATAAAATATTTTGCCGTCTGCACATCCCCAATCGAGAACAGCAGCAGGCAGTTTGCCGGCGAGCCGTCCCTGCCCGCGCGGCCCGCCTCCTGGTAGTAGCTTTCGATGTTCTTGGGCATGTGGTAGTGCACCACAAAGCTGACGTTGGACTTGTCGATTCCCATCCCGAAGGCGTTGGTGGCGACCATTACCCGGGCGCGGTCGAACTCAAAGTCCTCCTGATTGCGCCTGCGCTCCTCGTCGTCCAGCCCCGCGTGATAGCGGGTGGCGGCAAATCCCTGCTCCCGCAGCTTGTCGCAGACCGACTCGACCGCCTTGCGGGTGGCGCAGTAGACGATGCCTGTCTGCTCCCGGTGCTCGGAGAGAAAGGAGAGCAGCGCCGCCTCCTTCTTTTTGGGGTGCATCACCTCAAAGTAGAGGTTGGGGCGGTCAAAGCCGGTGGTCAGCTGCAGCGGGTCGATCAGCCCCAGCATCTTGTGGATGTCATCCTTGACCTGCTCGGTGGCGGTGGCGGTGAAGGCCCCCAGCACCGGCCTTTCGGGCAGCTGGGAGACAAAGTCCGCGATTCCAAGGTAGCTGGGGCGGAAGTCCTGCCCCCACTGGGAGACGCAGTGCGCCTCGTCCACCGCTACAAAGGAAACCTGCACCCCGCGGACAAAGGCCAGAAAGTCCTCGGTGCTAAGCCGCTCCGGCGCGACATACAACAGCTTGTACGCCCCTTGCTCAGCCCGGCGGTAGACCTCGTCATACTCGGCAAGGCTCAGCGAGGAATTGATGCAGGCCGCGGGAATCTGGGACTGTTCCAGCGCCGCCACCTGGTCCTTCATCAGCGAGATCAGCGGCGAAATCACCAGCGTCAATCCCGGCAGCATCATGGCCGGCAGCTGGTAGCAGACCGATTTGCCCGCGCCGGTGGGCATCACCCCCAGCACATCCCGGCCGGAAAGGATGGCGTCGATCAGCTCCTCCTGCCCCGGGCGAAACTGGGCGTGGCCAAAATATTGTTTTAACATCGTCAGCTTATCGATGGGGAACACCTTCTTTATCCGCCCGCCTCCACAGCGGGCCGTTTGCTTTGACATTATTATAGCAAACTTATCCGGCAGGCGCAAGAAGCGGAGCAGCCGGCCTGTTGCCCGCTGCCCCGCTTTTCTTCTGACAGAAGATAGACAAAAAATGGATGGATGAATCGTTCTGTCCTGGTTTTCGTTTTTGCAGGGATGGTGGCTCTGTAAACTATTCCCCATCCCTAAGTCTTTCCACAATCGTGTGGCGGGCGATGACCCGGTAGGTCAGCAGCGGGATCAGCAGCCCCAGCAGTACAAAGACCGGCGCAATCAGCAGAACCGGCCAGACGGTAAAGCGGTAGCTGAAGAACCAGAACATCTGCTCGACGGCGCCGCCCAGCACCGGCGAGAGGATGAGGCTGAGCAGCAGTGAGAAAATGATCGACAGCAGGGTGTACAGCAGCCCCTCCAGCATCAGCATCCTCTTGAGCTGGCGTCCGGTCATGCCGATGGCCTGCAGCACCGCAAACTCCCGCTTGCGGGTGATGATGCCGGTGAGCACCGCGTTGACAAAGTTGAGCACGCCCACTAAACCCACGATGAAGCTCAGCGCCCCGCCCAGCGTCAGGAACATCGAGCGCATCCCCTCAAACTCGGAGACATAGTCCTGCCTGCACTCGTAGTCGTAGGCGGTCTGGACGGTGGTGGTGTACTCCTCCAGAAAGTCCCGCATCTGCGCATCGGCCTCGTCGCTCTCCATGTTGAACAGGTAGGTCATCACGTCGCTGGTGCCGGTCTCCCGCTGAAAGTGGTCGGCGTCCAGAATAAACTGGTCAGCGCCGTAAAAGCGGTAGCCCTCGTTGCTCGGCACGGTGACGCAGGCGGCCACCTCATAGGTGACGTCGTGATAGGTTGTCGCGCGGACCTGGAGGCTGCCCTGATAGCTGTCCGCCTGCTCGGCTGGGATCACCTGACCGGTCGTGGGGTCATAATATTCCAGCTCGTCGCCGTAGCGCAGCGTCACCTGGTCGCCCACATTCATCCAGTTGCTGTCCAGCTCGACGTTGTTGTAGTCGTCCATGGTGTAGACCGCGGCGATGTAGTTGCGGTCAGGGTCGCTCAATTTGGAAAGATCCCCCGCCACCACGTTGACCAGGCTCAGCGGAAATTCCTCCATGCCGTAGACCTGCACCCGGTTGGCGATCAGGCCCTCATCGTTTTTGTCCGCCGTCTTAATCATGTCCTCCAGCACCTCTGGCGGGTACCATTTGCCCTCGCTGTCCCGGAAGTGCTGCTCGGTGACAAACTGCTGCAGCCAGCTGGTCTGCCCATAGATGCGCCCCGACTGGGCGATGCCGCCCTGCGCGTCGATGTCGGCGATCAGGTCCTCGGTGACCGGCTCCTCGATGCCGTTCGACTGGAAGTATCCGGCGCAGCCGAAGATGAAGTCGGACACCACCTTGTTCTGCAAATATTTGTCCATGTCAAAGCCGCCTGTGAACAGCACCGTCACATTGGTCAGCACCACCGCCAGCGAGAGGGAGAGCACCACCAGCAGCGTCTTGACGCGGCTGCGGCCAAGGTTTGCCCAGGCCATCGAGAGAAGCGACGAACCCTTCCCCTTCCCCGTTTTGGCCCTGCGGGGGCCGGCGCTCACGTCGGTGTAGCGCACCGCCTCCACCGGGGAGACCCTGGCCGCTACCCTGCCCGGCTTGCGGCAGGAGAGCAGGACGGTGAACAGCGCAAACAGCGCCGCCCCGATGAAGATGAGGGGACTGAAGCTGACAAAGGCATTTTTGTAGGTCAGCTGCTCCATGATGACGGGGGTCAGCTTGTTGCCGACCAAAAAGCCCAGCACCAGCCCGACGGGGATGCCGATGAGCGAGAGCAGCAGCGCCTGGCGGCGGATGATGCTCTTAATCTGGCGGCCGGTGGTGCCGATGGTCTTGAGCAGGCCATAGAACTGGATGTCGTTGGTGACCGAAATCTGAAAGACGTTGTAGATAATCAGATACCCGGTGAAGATGATGAGCAGCAGCAGGGCGGAGATGGCGATGACGGTCAGCGGGTCAGCTTGAGCCCCCATCTGCGCAGCGGTGTAGCCCCAGTTGACGCCGCCGTCGATGTAGTTGTCCGCCTGCGGGTCGGTGTCCTGATAGCCGTGGTTTTCCAGCAGCTCTGTCAGGTCGCTCTCGATGTGCAGCGAGCTTGCAAACATCACGTCCAGCGTCCACCGGCCGGTCATGTCGTATCTGCCCTGGTTCTGGTAGCCCTCCAGCGCCTCCTCGGCGCGGCTTTGCGGCAGCAGGATGTTGCTGGCGGTGACCGCCTCGTCGTACTCCCACCAGCCGGAGAGGGTGAAGGTCTGGGTGACTTGCTTCGGATTGCCGGTGCCGACGCCGAGATTGTAGGTGATGGTGAACTGCTCGCCCACCTTCGGTTCGACACCCAGCAGCCCCAGCACCCGGGTATCGGTGGCGGCCTCGTCGGTGCCCTCCCGGGGCAGGCTGCCCTCGACCGGCACGCAGAAGTAGTTGGAAGCCAACTGCGGCTCCATGTAGCTGACCTCGACGTGCGACTTGTTAAACGGCTCCTCCTCCGGCATCCCTAAAAAGAGGCGCGCGCCGCCTTCTTTCACCAGCGGGTCGGCGCGCAGCTGCTCCACCTGATCCCAGCTGATGTTTTTGATGCTGGAGTGCATATCCCCGCCGGCCATGCGGAAATTTTCCTGCTGGAAGGAGTGGTTGATCGAGGCGGCGATGGTGAACAGCGAGGTGAACATCACCGTCGTCAAAGCGATGGCCAGCACCGCAATCAGGTTGCGGGTGCGCGCGGCGCGCAGCCCTTTGAGCGAAAGGTTGCGGATACAGGCTCGATTGGAAACTTTCATGCCGCCGCCCCCTTATCTTAAAACGATCCTGCCGTCCTCGATGCGGACGATGCGGTCGGCCAGCTGGGCAATCTCCTCGTTGTGGGTGATCATCACCATTGTCTGGGAGAATTTC
>OOBJ01000550.1_pt1 | contig 29596 bp, 29 predicted proteins | sample 1671331 | NCBI WGS metagenome assembly OOBJ01 (sample SAMN06348145, study PRJEB24527) | human gut metagenome | biome: human gut; feature: ankylosing spondylitis patient; material: feces | host: Homo sapiens | place: China | collected 2015-10 | reverse complement strand
ATAGAACTTGCATTTCTTGCTTATTCATTCTTTCGCACGTCCGCAATAGCTGATACATATATGTTAGCACCGAATCTAGCACTCGTCAAGGCAGAGTGCGAAAAGGAATTGCCTTTTCTTATACGGGATATGCATACGAAAGCAACAAAAAGCGACAAGCTTGCGCACTGGACACGGTTTCAGGTCTGTAGTGTCCTTTTGGGCACGTTTCAGATTGGAGGCTGGATTGAAAATCACAAGGCCCGCCATCTTAGAGACAGCGGGCCAGTAGCAATTTTATATTTTCTTATTGCACATACACAGCGCCAATAGTCTTAGCTACCTCTTTCATAGTCCGGATGGTTAAGTAGCGGCTGAATATATCGTCGTCCATGATGCAAAGGATGAGTGGTTCGTCGTGTCGCAGGATGATGCCGCCGTCGTCATACAGACCGTCGAGTTCGCCCGTTTTATGAGCAATGCGCGCATCAGGAAAGGCTGCGGGGAAGCATTCTGTATCAGTCTGGCCAAAGAGGCAGTCCAGCATAAAGGCCCGCGACGCCGGTGACATGTCCTCTTGCCGCCAGAGGCGTGTAAAATAGCGGCCCAGGTCGTTGACGGAGGTCATATTTTCCCGGCCGGCTTGCATAGCTTCTGTATCCATCATCTTTCGGGCCAGCCGGGTATCACTATAGCCGTGATTGCCTATATATGTATTAATAGCATCCATGCCCAGGCGGTCGATCATGAGATTCGTCGCCGTATTGTCGCTTTCGGTAATCATAAGGGTCAGTACTTGGCGCACGGGAATGGCTGAACCATCAGGCCAGCCGCTGAGGACGCCGGCACCGCCAACCTTATCGGAGCCGTGCAGGGTCAGCGTTTCGTCGAGGGACAAGGTCTGGTGCTCTACATCAGACATGGCCTTTTCCAGAATGAACACCTTGATCATACTGGCCGAGCGCATAGGACGGGACTGATAACTAAAAGGCTGGCTGTCGCGGTTAGGATAAAAGGCAAAAACCGCGTACTTTTCGTGCTCCCGGCCTAACAGGCCCGGCAGTTTTTCTTCCAGTTGCGCATGCCACGCCGTTTGTACGTGCTCCTTTTCTGCATTCTGTGCCGCATCAGCCGTTTCATCAGGCGCGCCGTTTTCAGCCTGTTCCGGTGGTGCTACTGCTGCCGGCACATCGACCCTGCTCCAGCCAAGGAAAAACAACGCGCACAGACCTATGAGTAACAGGCCTGCCAGACATAGCCTTTTTATGAACAGCCGGCTCATAGCGTTATATGGTATTGCTGTGTCAAATCATAATATTTTGTTTGATAGTCATCGTAGAGATCATTGCCACGGGAAAACTGAGACCTATCGCCCCGTGCCCCATTGAGCATGCAATCGGTCCGCGCTACTTCCAACCGCAGGAGCTCGTTGATCTGGTCGATCACCTTTTGATCCTTAGGCTGGGGCATGTTGGCCAAGAGTTCTCTCGTATTGTCAATATGCCTTAAAATATCATTATGTCTGTACATGACCTGTCCCATTGTAGCATTACCGGAATTAATCAGGCCAGCCATACTCGACATACCGTTTTCAATCTCTTCCATTTGGCTCAACGCCTTTTTGATGTATTTTGCCGTCGCAGCTGCATTGGCTGCATTTTCTTTGTCTTTCTGTGCCTGCGCCGCTTTTTCCGCTTCTTCACGCTGGGCCTTGGCAGCCGCTTCGGTTTCGGCCTGTTTTTGCTGCAGCTGCTGAATGGTCTGCTGTTGCTGGTCGTAATGATAGTAGGCACCGCCGCCAATGGCGATGAGCAAAGCAGCAATGAGGCCGCCAATGAGGGGGCGTTTGTCGAAACCGCCAGACTGTTTAGGCGGTTCCTGCGCTGCGTCATACGGATTTTCAGCCTGCGGTGGCACGGTCTGTCCTGCGTGAGGTTCGTTTTCATAGACCGATGCGGGAGGAGTGACTGGTGATTCCTGCGGTGCTGCTTCCGTATTGACCGGGGCACCACAGGACGTGCAGAATTTTACGCCTGGCTCTAAGGGTCTGCCACATTTTCTACAAAATTTTGCCATTTCCGTTAGTCTCCTTCATTTCTTATTCGTCTAACTGCTCCGCTACAGGCAACATATTATAGTATATAAAAACAGGATACGGCTGCACCGTACGCGGGTCCTACAGGGAAAGAGGGAATTCACGTCATGCGTTCCTTTTTGATTATTTCAGCTAATAGTCAACTATTTTCCGTATTTCTTGTTCTGATAAGCTTCACACGGTAAAGCAAGGCAATTGCAAAGGAACGCTGTCGTGCCTGCACCACTTCTGTTCTAGTCTAAAGTATATCCTGCTTATACTCTTTCTGCAATATAAGAGGTTATTTTTTGAACAGAATGCCTCTCTTCGCGTCACGGCATACCTGGTTCCGGTTTCACTCCCGATTTTTCTGGCGGAATTTGCCTGGCGAAATTCCCTTTTGCCGTCGAAAGGTCTTGATGAAATAGCTTAAATTATTGAAGCCGCAGGCATAGGCAACGTCCGTAATGGATGCGTCTGTATAGGCGAGCTTCACGCAGGCCTGGTCGATACGGAAGCGGTTTAAATATTCAATGGGTGTAAATTTCGTCAGGTTTTGGAAGACCTTGCAGAAGTAATTGGGCGACAGGCCCGCTGCATTGGACAGGTCCGCCAGGGTAAGGGCCGTGCTGTATTTTTCATCGATAAGGCGGAAGGCATTTTTCAGTTTCTGCAACTGGGCGAAGCTGCTTTCTACAGGCTCTACGGTGACGGTCGTATATTGCTTTTCCTGGATGATGAGGCCAAACACCGTATAGAGAAGGCCTGTGACGATGAGTTCATAGCCGGGCTGGTGTTGCTGAAACTGGTTAAAGAGAGCCGGAATGACAGCAGACAGCTTCTGATCGTCCGGCGTGAAATGGTTGCGGACGCGCAGGGTATGGGAAAAAATCTGGTCCAGATTCGCCGCATGGTAGTTCGCAGGCAGAAGGAGTTTTTGCGGATCAAAGACGAGGCATTCGTATACGGTGTCATCCGAGTCGACGACGCCGCCATGAACGATGCCGTCACTGACGAAGACAATATCGCCCGGTACCATATGGATTGTCTCATCGTTGAGGGAAATGGTAAAGCCGCCGTGGAGGATATGGATGAGTTCATATTCCATGTGCCAGTGATAGGGCATGTTGAAGCGGGGATGATATTTCTCTACATGGTAGAAGCCAATGGGAAAGTCAAAGCGGCCGCGCTGCATAATTTCGTGATAGCTTTCGTGTTCCATAAGGATGCATTTCTCCTTTCATCATAATATTGTTACAAAAAATCGTAAAATAAGTACATTTTTAAGGTATAAGCAATTCTTAATCTTAAAATAATTATATTTATGGATAGTATACCACAAGAAAATGCAAAATCCTAATGCTATACTATGTGTATGAGCAAAAGAGATAATTAAAATCTTAATCATGCATGATTCTCAACGTAAGCAATTGAACTATACTACATTCGCATAGTTAAGAAAGGGTGGTCGTATTATGGATTTGCAGTTAAAAGGTAAAGTAGTACTCGTTTCCGGCGGTGGTGCCGGCATCGGCAGTGGTATTGTCGTTTCTCTCGTCAAAGAAGGCGCTGTTCCGGTTATCTTAACACGTTCGGACAAACCGGAATTCAAAAAAGAATTGGATGCCATGGGTGCTGATTACGAATTCCATCTCATCGATTTGAACAATACAGATGAAATCAAACCGATTGTCGACGACGTAGCCAAACGGCGCGGTGGTATCTTTGGCGTCGTCAACAATGCCGGCTGTAATGATAATAAAGCCATTGAAGACACAACCTGGCAGGAATTTGAAACCAGCCTCCACGGCAATTTAACCCATTATTATGAACTCGTCCGGGCAGCCCTTCCCTACCTCATTGAAAGCAAGGGCGCTATTCTCAACATTTCCTCCAAAACGGCCCTTACAGGTCAGGGCAAGACCAGTGCCTACGCCGCTGCCAAAGGCGCAATCCTCGGTCTGACACGGGAATGGGCTGCCGCCTTTTTGCAGTATGACATTCGCGTCAATGCCATCGTCGTCAGCGAATGCTGGACACCGCTCTACGCCAAATGGATCAAGACCTTCGACGATCCGGAAGCGCGGAAGCAGGTCATTACAGACAAGATTCCTTTGGAACACCGCTTTACATCGATTGAAGAAATCGGTGACGCTACGGTCTTCCTCCTCTCGCCAAAAGCTTCGCATACGACGGGCCAGTGGGTATTCGTCGACGGCGGCTATGTACACCTCGACCGTGCGTTAACGTAGGGTAAGGAGGTAATTATTATGCCAAGTGCCAGCAGTAAAAGTATTAAGATTGCCTTCGTCCTGGTCACGGCCCTGTTTCTCCTCTGGGGTCTCAGTTATGGCCTGATCGACGTCATGAACAAGAATTTCCAGAATCAGCTCGGCATTACGAAAGCCACGTCCGGCCTCTTGCAGGCAGCGTATTTCGGCGGCTATTTCGTCTTCGCTACGCCGGCCTCTCTCGTAGCCCGCAAATATGGCTATAAGGGCGGCATCATGATGGGCCTGGCGCTCTACGCCATTGGCGCTCTCATGATCATTCCGGCGAGCAATGCCCACAGTTTCCACATTTTCCTCGTAGCCTTCTTTATCATCGCTTGCGGCCTGGCCAGCCTGGAAACGAACGCCAACCCGTACATTACCAAGCTGGGCAGCGACAAGAACGCAGCCTTCCGACTGAACATTGCCCAATGTGCCAACGGCATTGGCCAGTTCCTGGGGCCGATTATCGGCGGTATGCTCTTCCTGTCTATTGCCAGCGGTACCGATATTGACCGCAACATGCACAATGTGCAAATGGTATACGTCGGTATTGCAGCTATCGTCTTCGTCATGCTCATTCTCTTCGTCGTCAACAAGCTGCCTGAAGGATCTGACGTTTCCGGCGATGAAGATGCCGCTGAAGGGGACGGCTCGTACAGCCAGCTCTTTAGCTACAAGCATTTCCGTCTCGGTGCCTTGGCGCAGTTCCTCTACATTGCTGCCCAGGTCGGTGCCGGCGCCTTTTTTATCAACTACAGCGTCGAACATTGGCAGGGTCTGAGCGACAGCCGCGCATCCTATTTCTTTAGCATTGCCCTCGTAGCCTTCCTCATTGGCCGTGTCGTCACGACGCCGCTCATGAAGAAATTCAGTGCCGGCAAGATTCTCGGTACGTACTCCTTCATCAACGCCATCCTCGTCGTCCTCCTCAATGTCGTTACGGGCAGCCCGAGCGTATTCCTCCTCATTGCCGTATTCTTCTTTATGTCCATCAGCTTCCCGACGATTTTCGCGTTGAGTATCGTCAACCTGCCGCAGAATCTGGTCAAGACTGCTTCGAGTATCATCATCATGAGCATTGTCGGTGGCGCTATTATGCCCTTCTTCATGGGCCGCATCGCCGATATGGCCAACACGGCAGCAGGTTACCTGCTCCTCATCCCGTGCTTCCTCTACGTCGCATGGTATGGCTTTAAGGGCAGCCAGGCTGATACGAAGAAGAAATCTATTGCATCCTAAGGAGACTCTGCTATGCTTACCATCATTGATAGTCATTTCCACCTTTGGAATCTGGACGTCCTGCACCTGCCCTGGCTGGCAGACTGTCCGGCCATTGCCCACAGCTACGCTGCCAGTGATCTCATCACTGCCTACAAGGCCCATGCAGACGTCCGCTTCTTGGGCGGTGTGTACATCGAAGTGGATTGCGATGACCGCCTGAAAGAAGACGAATATATTTACGGCCTGAAGGAGCCCAAAATGCTGGCCAAGGTCATGCGGGCTACCCTATCAGATCACATGCGTGTTCCCTTGGGCATTGCCGGCGTACGGGAACCACTCCACGTACCGTCGTCGCCGAAAGGACGCTGCCTGGAAAAAAGCTTTCTCGCCGGGCTGGAACGCCTGGCCGATGCAGGGCTGCTCTTTGAAAGCTGCAACCGTACAGAAGAATTAGGCGACATGTACGAAGCAGCCAAAACAGTACCCCAGGCTACAATCGTCATCAACCATTGTGGCAACGCCACGGCCATGACGGCTGCATATAAACGGGATATGGCCAACTTGGCTTCTCTGCCAAACGTATACTGCAAGGTATCCGGGTTCCCTACGGCAGATACGGCCTTCGTCAAGGACCTCCTCCATTTCCTGACGCAGACCTTTGCTCCCAACCGCCTCATTTATGCGTCGAACTATCCAGTCGTATCCTTGTACTCGACGTTCGACGAACATCTCCGCATCGTCCGGGAGTATTTCAACGACGATCCGGACTTCTTTGCCAACACGGCAAAGGCACTGTACCACATTCAGGCGTAAGCCTCTCCTAACACGCGTAGGCAAAAGGCCCGCAGCAGATCCACTGTCAGATCTGTTGCGGGCCTTTGCCATATTCCGGCTCGTATCGTTTTTTCTCTGCCCGGCACTCGTGGGCCAGGCCAGCCATTTCTCAGCCTAAAAAGGACAGATAGCTGTCTGCTGCATCTTCATCATTTGGTACAAGACGCTGTCAGCACGGCACGTATATCCTCTGATCTATATAGCCTTTCTCATTTGTTTTTGCTATAATTTACTCATATTATTTTCGTCGCATGATATGAGAAAGGCAGGTCTTTTATGAAGAAAAAACTCGTCCTCGTATTTCTACTATTCTGTACGTACTGCATGCCCGCATTTGCTGATTCCTGGCATTATCTTTGCCAGACAGCGGAAGGAACCAAATTTTATATTGATGAGGATTCCATGCTCCGGGATAATATGAACGCTGTCGTAAAGCTAAAGCTATTGGACATTATCGGCACCTGGCGGATCGAGCAGGCCCGCTTGAACCGCAGTATGCGCAATATTGTCGTGACATCGTTTGTAGATTACTATCCTGATGGCAGTATCAAAGGTGGCGGCCCTGTCCGTCAGCCAGAATATGTCTATATCGAACCGAATGTAGCAGCCGCATCCGTATACCTCTACCTTTGGCCTGATGCAGAATTAGTTCCTTGACACAGCACCCTCAACAGAATATATATACTTCCAAAAGACCAGAACCTGCGCGTCCTGGTCTTTTTTTATTTTCTTGCTTACTGTCCACGTTATACTTCAATAATAAATTATAATACTAAATATTTTCTCAGCTCATACGGTCATACGTATGTCCTTTTATGAGTTTTCTATTATATACGTGTACAACCATATTTCCAGACGTCTGTCAGGCTTTTTCAGGCCGTATAGTTTTCTCTATTTATTTTTGCTATAATAAGTCTGTATTATATATCTTCGTTTTTCTCTCCGCATCAGGAATCGGCCAAAATCTGTCACACCATACAGTATAAGGAGGTGAATACGATGGCAGGATTTTTCGAAAAACACGGTGAAGCCCTCGTCGTCGCTATCATTGCAGCCTGTGCCTTTGGCTATTATCAGCACTTTGTCGTGCCGAAACAAATTGAGGAAGCCGTCAATGCCAGCCAACGGAACGCCGACGCGGTCCTAACTAACGCCCTGCAGCAACAACAGGGACAAATTTCCATACTCAACCAAAAGCTAAAGGACTACGAAAACGGGCAGCCGCCGCAGGTAGTCTACTACGACGAGGATCCGGACGTAGAATTCCTGCGGGAAGAAAATGAGGAACTGAAATTGAAAATCAGAGATCTGGAAGACGAAAACAGCGACCTGCAAAGTGAAAATGACTCCCTCGAAGCGGACCAAGACTGGGATGACAGTTACGACGAAGAAGAAAATTACCGCTCCGGCGGACGAGCAAGGTGGTAGGAGATAACCGACTGTCACCCAATCCAAAATTGAATACATAAATTTTGTAGTTTTTATTATGTGTATTTGTTATAATAAAAACAAATACTACTTTACTCCGTAAGTCATTCACATTTTCACTGCAGGTCTATGCAACTGGGGGAAACATGGAAGAAAGAAGGCACTAGGCTATGAAAAAGAAATTAGTTATCTTATTAATGCTTCTCTGCACGTGGTGCATGCCGTCCTTTGCGGCTAGCTGGTATTATTTGGGACAATCAGAGGTTGGAACAAATATTTATATCGATAATTCTTCTGTGCGAAAAAACTATTCTGAAGCTATCGTTTGGGTAAAATATGTGAAACCTTCTGGCGAAAGTATTTTACAAAAGCTATATATATACCGGAAAGACAAGACATATGCTTGTATGAATTATGTTAAATATGATGTATATGGCAGTGTCATTGACAGTTATCATCCTTCCTATTTAAATTATGATTCAATACCACCTGAAAGCGTGATCGAATCCGTCTATTACGCCATCTGGCCCTACTAATTCTATTCAAGAATGCCCCGTTCCAACTTCTCATTGGCCGGGGCATTCTTTTTATATCTTCGATTACTTTTGAATCATCTAAAACAGTAAATGCCAATCACGTCTCAATTACAGGGAACTTTCCTGCCGCATCAGCCTATTCCACAAAATCGCAAAAAAACTAAAAACACCTATAGTTTTTCCTGATTCACTCTGCTATAATAAGGCCGTATTATGTTATTTCTTACATATTTAGCAACATTTTCCTTCTGCTCCTGCAGGGGAGAAAGCAACTTACCAGAGAAAGGAGGTCTCAGAAACGAAGAAAAAGTTGTTCGTCGTAGTGCTGGCATTGGTAACCTATTGCCTGCCGGTGTTTGCTACGAACTGGGTTTGCCTTACTAATTCTGACGGCGTTTCCTTATATTTGGACAACGATTCCGTCAAGGCTAACGACTACGAAGCCACAGTGCTGACGAAGACCATGTACAATGGCATGACGCAAGTAGCTCGCCTCAAATTCAATCATTATACCAAGAGTTTTGCATTCATACGAGAAGCGGTCTACGATGCGAACGGCCAGGTAAAAAGCCAGCATGCAGCAGCCTGTCTGAACTATCAGCCTATTGAAAAGAATAATGGCGTTGATCTAGTCTACCATGCATTGTGGGAACGTTAGTACCGCAAAACCCCCGTTCCAGGTTAATCCTGGCCGGGGGTTTTGTTATTTATTAATCTTTTAGGAGGTCAGTGAAGATGTCTTGCATGGGCCGTTCCTGACCGGCAAGAACTTGAGAACAGTTGTGTTCCAGCATTTCGTTCTGGTTGTCTGCTTCCTAGTATCTAGCTTCTTGCGTCAAAGATTTATAGTCTAGCCCATTGTCCCTTTAGAAATAAGGTTGATATTTCCTGTTTTTCCTCTACCACCGGCTCTTTTTGAAGCAAAGGGCAATGGCGATAATTGCGTAGGGAAGGCCCAGGAAGGCGGTCAGAGCCCACCAGGGCGAGCGATCGATGTCACGGAGGCGCCGCACGACGAGGCTAAGCGTGGCGATGGTGATGATCAAGGCCAGGAGGGTGATTACAGTCAAAAACCCTAGAGCGAGGTATTCGTCCGGATCCGCTAATTGATTGATGACCAGTTGCAGGGCCAGGCCCACAATCGTAAGGGAAAGGAGCTTTTGTATATATTCATGCCGTTTTATGCGGCCTGTAAAGGTAATCCAGCCATTGTGAAGGGGCGGTGCCGTACGTGTCACCGGCATTTCTTCACTTATTTCCGTTGCCGCCGTACCTTCTATAAGGCACAGGAGCAGCAGGGGCACGCAGAAAAGTACACCTGCCGGAATGACCCAAAAGGGCGAACGGCCCAGGTCACGCAAGCGGCGAACACCCAGGGAAAGTTGGGCAACAGCAGCATTGACTGCAGTAAAGAGGAAGCAGGCAATGGCCGTGTCTGCCAACGTAGTGATGTAGAAATTCTCTTCTATGGCCGTACTAAAGGATAATACACCAAAGGCCACGATGAGAAATACAGCGGCTCCCAGCGTAAAGATGCCTGCTGCAAAAGCTAATAGAAATTTTCGCGTATATGTTTTCCGGTCCATGCGGCCACGAAAACTGATCCAGCCGGTTGAACGTTCCAAACGATCATCTCCTATCGATAAGAAAATGTAAACTAAGATACGGTATTATATCATTATAGCCCAGGCCTGTACAATAATTTTAGATTATGTTTCCCTTTACAAAGCCCAATCTCTTCTATTTTGCACATTGAGACAGCTCCAGCACTTATACAAATTCGGCTTCACAGGATATGCATATTTCCTCTCTCCTTATAATTTCTGATAAATCACAGTGTAGTACTTGATAACATCATTATTCTATCATTTTTATGCGAAAGAGAAATATTTGAAATTTATGCTTTTTTATTGCATAAACTATTTACTTTTCTAAAAAAGATGGTATAATACAGAAATCGAAGCAATTATTTATTCACTTCAAGGAGGAACTCATTATGAAATGGAAATCTATTCTCACGGTCTGCTTAACAGGTATCGTCGCTGCATCTCTGCTGGCAGGCTGTGGCAACGATAAAGCCGATAAAAAAGCCGATGCATCGAAACCGCTCCGCGTCGCTACGAACGCTACTTTCGTTCCCTTCGAATTCAAGGAAGATGCCAATTCCAAAGAATACCAGGGCTTTGAAATGGACCTGCTCCGGGCGGTAGCAAAAGAAATGGGCCGCGATCTGGAAATCAACAATATCGCCTTCTCGGGTATCATCCCGACGCTGCAGCAGGGCGATATGGACATCGCTGCTGCCGGCATGACCGTTACCAAAGACCGGGCTCAGAAGGTCAACTTCTCCGAACCGTTCTATGAATCGAAGCTGGTCATCCTGACGCCGAAAAACAGCGGCATCAAAACAGCGGCTGACCTGGCTGGCAAACAGGTAGCCGTACAGATCGGCACGACAGGCGCCCAGTATGCGGAAGAAAACGGCCTGCAGACGAAGCAGTTCGATAACAACTCGGAAGTCATTATGGAACTCTCCGTAGGCGGCTCGCCGGCAGCTATCCTGGACAAACCGGTTGCCGACTACTTCCTCACAAAAGACGGCAAAGACAAATATAATGAAATCGAAATTCCCGGTACGAAATCGGAATACCTTGCCTTCGCCTTCAACAAAGACAACAAAGAACTCATGAACGAAGTCAACGCCGCTATGGAAAAACTCAAAGCCAACGGCGAATTCCAGAAACTCTACAAGAAATGGTTCAACACAGAAATGCCGAACCTGCCGAAATCCGGCGAAGATGCTTTGAAATAAGCCTTTTCTCATATGACAACAAAACCTCGTCCTGCTTCTCCCACAGCAGGACGAGGTTTTTATGTGTATAACTAATTCGCAAAAAGGCGTAAAACAAGCAAGGCTACGTTTTGCCAGGCAGATAGCCTGCCGGCGAAGTCTTGCCCAGCTCCGCCTTTCATACATGCTGCCGCCTACGTAATTTCGTATTTCTTGAAGAGATCTACAATCTGCCGCAGTTGTTCCGGTGTACCGCTTTGGGCAATCAGATCCCGGCAGATGCGCAGGTTTTCGCGGATGTATTCGCGTTCGCTAATGTGTTCTTTGAAACATGCATCGTACATGGCGGCTACGTTACAGATGAGGGGGCGCCGGGTGTAAATGGTACAACGCTGGGTCTGCCTGTCTAAATGGGAGCAGACGCCGTCTTCCGCTGCCTGGTCTGCCAGGTAGGGTACTGTGCCGGCACGACGACAGCACAGGCCACAGGCAAGGCAGGGAAATTTCAGTTCCATCCTTAGTGTGCTGCCAGGAAGGTTTGCGCATCGTCGGCAATGCGTTTGCAGCCTTCGTTGAGAGCACCATTTTTCGTCAGGATAGGTGTATTAATTACGGTTGAAACGGCCTTGGCTACGGCCATAGCTTCGGCGACGACGGTCTTTTCTTCCCGCGTATAACGGCGGAAATCTGTACCGCTTTGGCGGATCAGCTGCTGCAGGTTTTGCACGACGGCGCTGAGGAGCTGTCCCAAGCTTCCCAGCAGATTGCTATAGAGGTTACCCATATTTTCAATGGCCTCGCAAAGATCCCGGACCGTATGCAGTTCTTCCCTGATCTGACGGGCATAGGCCAAATTGCTGCGGGCTGTTTCCAAGTTTTCGTTGGCCTTGGAATCCATCGTCAGGCCCAGTATGGCCAAGGCCGGCCCGGCAACGATGCCGCCGAGAATGGCCGTACCGCCGGCAATACCCAGTCCGCCGGCAGCGAGGCTGCCACCGCCTAAGAAGGCCAGCGTCGCATTGGTAGCAGCAGCACCACTCAGTCCGGCAATGGCTGCCCCGGTCGAAGCTGCGCCAAAGGTCATGGCACCGCCATAGGCACCTAATGCCAGGAGACCGCCGGCAACGGCACCTTGCGCCAGGCCGCTGGCCATATCTCCGGCAAGACTGCTCTGTTCTTTCATGGCGCTCAGGCTTTCACGGCAGCCCTTCAGGTTGCGCAAATCCTCTGGCGTCAGTGTGTCATCCAAATCGATGTGATGCAGCTGTTCAAAGGCCCGCACAAAATCGGTAAGTGGCCCTTGCATCGTATTCAGTTTCGTTTTCCCCAGCGCTTCTAAGGCATCATTTGCGCTTTTCCGGGCCCTGTTGGCCTGGCGCTTTGATCTATCCAGCATACGCTGGGCACGGTCGTTCATTTCTCCAGCCTGTTTATTTTTCTGATGGGCTTCGTAGCCTTTTTTAGCACCTACGAGTCCTGCTCCGGCTGCAACGGCACCTAAAATAAAGGGAATCGGCATAGTTATGACCTCCTCTGTTCAATAATTCATAATTTAAATGGCGTATCATCGTCCATACGGGTTTCAAATTCGTCTAACGTGTTAAATTCCACGTCGCCGCCCAAGCCACGGGTAATATGGTTGACGCCATCAATAAAGCCATCGACATCGTCCAGCATGAGGGCTTTTTTCATTTGTGCAAAGCTGGCGTTAAAAAGGTCCCTTTGCTGCGTAAAATAAAGAGTAGTATAGCGATTCATTTCTGCCCGGTAGCTGCGAATGGCCGCAATCGCCTGATTGCATTCTGCTTCTACGCGCAGGCGTTCTTCATGGGCCAGACGGGCTGATTCACGGGCTTCCATGAGCGAGGCCAGGCAGCCTGCTGTCAGGGCGTAGCCGGCTAAGCCGCCAACGACGGCACCGACGACAGGGATAGGAATCAAGGCCTGGCCGGCCGTTGCGTAGGCCATCGAAGACGTTACAGTGAGCGTATTTTTCCCGACTTGCTGCAAGCAATCACCGGCAGAAATCTTGCCCCTTAGGCAATCGCAGACGGCCTGCACGGAAAGGACGGCAGAGCTCACGACGGCAGCCGGCAGCCCCGTATTGCTAAGAGTCCGCATGAGGGCCGTACTGGAATTGCGCATAGTCGCCATGAGAGCCGTAGTTCCGTAGCCAATGGCGTAGCCTGAAGCACCGGCTTTGACAGCTGTCGCCGCCGTGTTTGCCAAGGCTTCATCTGCATCCAGCTTTCCCTCCATGACAGCAACGGCATTTTGCACGAGGCTCAGGCCGCCGCCTATGAGGGCACTACTTTTGGCAGCGCCTACGCCGGTCTGGTGGCTTAAGCGGTTGATTTCCTTGGCCGTAGAAAGCTTGGGGTGTTGCCGCGCCTCTAAGGCCTCGTCGTTGGATAGGCGCGATTTTTTCAGGCCGTTCTTTATTTTTTTGAGCTTTTCGATCTGCTTGCGTTTTTGCGCGGCTACATCGTCCTTGCCACGGCGTTTAGCAGCGTCTAACTGCCGTTCCAGCTTCTCTGTGCGCGCAGCGATTTCCTCTTTGATGCCATCGTAATAATCAGACGGCACTTCAAAGGACACATCGTGATCGACGTACTTTTGGTACTTCGTGCTCATGAGCTTATCCAGGCATTCCTGCGGGCTTTTGCCGACGAATTTCATCTGCCCGCCCGAACCGGGAATGATCTGGCCCTGTGCGTCCAGTTCCATATGGTCGTAGAGCGGATCGTTGACCCGGCCCATATCGTCCGTACGGATTTTACGCGTCCCCGTCTTGTTCAGGATATTCTCTTCGTTGGCCCTTGCCGTTTCTTTGATTTCTGCAGAAAAGCCAGCTTGCTGTTTCAGGTTTTGCTCTGCGTACTGCGGATTGACCTTGCTCTCTGCCACATCCTTCAGGCTGCGCGTGAGCCGCTGGCCCGTTTCATTGTCGATGCCGCTATAGGCTACGAGGTGTTCCTTGGCAGCGGCACTATGGAGGCGCAGGCTTTCCCCGTTGGCAGCGGCAGCTATGCCGGCACTGGCCGCTTCCCGTTCTGCCGCAGCTGCTTCTGTTGCAGCGTTTTTTTCCTCTTCCTCTGCGGCGCCTTGCTTAAGGTTATTCCTTTCCTTTTCTTCCATCTAAGTCATCCCTCGGAAAACATTTGTGACAAATTGTTCTATATTCTTATTGTACAGGATATACGCCACTTTGCAAAGGCTCATTTTCCCATACAAAAAGCAGTGTTCCCTTTAGCCCCAGCGAGGCTGACAGAAACACTGCTTATTTTTGTTTGTATATACTTATAAGGTTTCCAGGCAGGCAAAGATATCCTTTTCCGAACCAAAGGCACCGGCTTTGGTAATGACCGGCAGATCCGGGCAAAGGCCGCCGCAGAGGGTCCCCAAGACGAAGCCAGGGAGTACTTCTTTACGGATTAACGAGCCTGTGGCGTGGAGCTCTTCGATGACGGCAATGGCCGTATCGCCACCGGTCATAAAGATACCGCCAACATCCGCACTGCCCACGATGACCGGTGCCAGGCGGCTCAGCGTATGTTTGACGAAATTGGCCAGCTCGTCTGTCGAGACGCCTTTTGCCTTGCCGTAGGCTACGAAATCTTCGTAATCCTGGCGGCACGTCGTCGCCGTGACAATGACATCCTTGCCGGCCTTGAGTGCCGTAATGGCCTCTTGCGCCCACGTATCGGCAGGCGTGCCTTCATAGGCTTTTGCCATATCGACTTTGACGATGGTTACGCCTTGCTGCTGGCAATAGGCCAGCTGTTCCAGCGTTTTCTGGCTAATACTGCCGACGATAGCCAAGGCCGGTTTGCCGGCATAGAGCGCATTGAGCAGGCCTTCAGCCAGGCCGGCCGCGCCGATCCAAAGGATTTTCTTATCCTCCTGGTGCAGGAAATACGTAGCAATACGCTGTAAATCACCTTCCGTTGCCGCATCAAAGGTATATACGCCGTTTGGCAGGACAGTCTGTTCTGTCAGGGCCACTGCCGACATCTGCACGGTCTGCACACCTAAGGCAGCGTTGAGGATCTGGGCGACGACGTCCGTATGGAGCGGGTTGCGCGGATCGGCGGCGATTTCCGTTTCCATGAGGGCCGTACCGTGTACGTACAAGCGTCCCCCTTTGATGGTCCGTCCCTGTGAGGGATAGGCTGGGCAGCAGACGACGAAGTCCGGCTTGTAAATAGCCGCAAGAGAACGCACTTCCGCTTCAATATTGCCCCGCAGCGTCGAGTCGATTTTCTTGTAGAGGAAACGGCAGCCGCCTGTTTCCATGACCTGCTGGGCTACGGCGCCTACGCGGCGGCCTGCTTCTTCAGCGGCTATGACGCGGCTTTCCGTATCGACGACAACGCTGTCTACGTCACTCGTAACAGCGCTGGCGTGCAGTACGACGCGGGCAGCAACGTCCTTTTTGCAAAGCTGGACGCCCGTATCATTGGCGCCTGTAAAATCATCGGCAATTACGACAAAAGTATGCATGGTACTAGTCTCCTTTTCCTATGGCTGTGGCAGTCCCTTAAAGGCCTGTCCTTATATCTGAGTGGTATTATACGAGCACGTAGTCTACACCCAATTCCTGCAGTTTTCTGAATTCGTCTTCCTTCGTCTTATAATCGCTCACGAGGACATTGATTTCATCCAAACCGGCAATATAATACAGCTTGTGCTTGTGGAATTTTGAATGATCCGCCAGCAAAACGACCTGATCGGCTGCGTGGATACAGGCCCGCTTGACGTCGACCTTATCCGCATTGGCCGTCATAATGCGCCAGTCCTTGGTGATGGCCTGCGTGCCTAAGAGGCAAAGATCAAAGTGCATGCACTGTACCATGTTTACGGCCAATACACCACAGGTCGAGTTGGATTCCCGGTCAACATGGCCGCCGACCATAATCGTATCGATACCCCGGACAGGCGACAAAATCTGAGAGATGGATAAATCATTGGTAACGACGGTCAGATCTTCCCAGTGCTGCTGGGCCATGAGCTCTGCCAATTCGTACGTCGTCGTGCCGGCATCGATGTAGACGCTCATCGAAGATTCGATAAACGACAGTGCTGTCTTGGCAATGTGCTGTTTTTCTTCCACATGGGCCAACTTACGGTTCCGGTACGTCGCTTCCTTTACGAGGGATTCGGCCAAAACGGCACCGCCGTGGCTCTTTTCCAACAGTCCCTGTGATTCCAGTAAATGGAGATCCCGGCGGATCGTCATGGTCGTTACCCCTAATTCTTCCGCCAGTTCGTTAATGGCGACGGCTTTATTTTTATATAATTCGTTTAGTATATACTGTCTGCGTTCTGCTGCCAGCATGAGGCATCCCTTCCTGTCTGAGTTAACATGATGGAAACGCTTTCCATGTTATTTATTGTTAATTTGTGTTACTTTAATTATACGTGACCACTTTGGGCTGGTCAATATCTTCGTGCTATTATTTTTTCTTTTCCACGCAGGCCGTACAGAGTAACGGCACAAGTGTCCTTGCGTATATGTAGGAAATATGCTATCATTTAGCCATGCTACATACTATATATAGTATGTTTAATAGGTAAACACCAATATATTGTATCAATCATTTTATCGTTCAGGAGGTACTACCCATGACCAGCAGCATTTTCACCAGAACCAGTGTCCGAAAATATGCCGACCGTCCTGTTGAACAGGAAAAAACGGAATATATGCTCAAAGCCGCCATGCAGGCACCGTCAGCCGGCAACCAGCAGCCTTGGGAATTCTATGTCATTACCAACAAAGAAGTACTGGAAAAGTTATCTCATATCAGCGAATTTTCCCAGCCCGCCGGCCGTGCGCCTGTAGCCATTCTGACAGTCATGCATGCCACGGGTATGCCATACCAAAACGTAGCACCTGTAGATATGAGCATTTGCACGGAGCATTTGTGGCTCGCCTGTGATGAAATGGGCCTGGGCGGCGTCTGGGTCGGCGTAGCACCCTTTGCCGACCGCATTGCCAAGGTCAGGGAAATCATGGACCTCCCCGAGGATCTCATGCCTTTCTCCATCTTTGCCTATGGCTATGCCGAAAAGGTCCGTCCGCAAAAGGACCGCTTTGACGAAAGCCGCATCCACTATATCCGCTAATGACACGCCAAAAAGAGCTGAGAAAAGGTTCGCCTTTTCCCAGCTCTTTTGTCATGCTTATAAAAGTTATCTGTCACCGTGGAGCCATTCTTCGCTGCGTTTGCATTCGTCAATGAGGGCCTCCATGGGCGGCGTCAAATACTTGTCTTTGCGGTACGCAATGCGGAATACACGCTTAAATTCGAGTTCACCCATGGGCACTTCCACCAGCCGTCCGTCTGCTACTTCCTTACGTACGAGCGTGCGCGATAAGAAGGACAGACCCAGATTGGCCATAACGGCATTCTTAATGGCCGTCGAATTATTGTACACGCCAATGACATGGTACGGTACGTGATGCTCCTGCATGACCCGTTCGAAGAGTTCCCGCGTGCCGCTTCCTTCTTCACGGACAAAAACCGGCAAATGATCGAGATCCCGGGCCGTTTGAATGGTCTTGTGGGCCCATTCATTTTCCGGCGACGCAATGAGTGTCAGCCAGTCCGTCAGGATAGGGACAGTCGTCAAATGGGGCGACGTAAGGCGCCCTTCGACGAGAGCCAGGTCGAGCTTATCCTCCAGGAGCAGCTGTTCCAGTTCTTCTGTATTATGGACGGCTGAAAGGATTTCCTGATCCGGCCAAAGCTGGCGGGCGTGCTGCAAGAGGTCGACGAGGAAAACATCGCCAATGGTAATGCTGGCACCGAGCCAAATGGGCAGCTGGTGCTGCAGGGCGTGCATACTCGCCTCAGCCTGCTGCTGCAAGGAAATAATCTGACTGGCCAGCTGCTCCAAATGGCGGCCGGCAGGCGTGAGAAAAATCTGGCGCCCGGACCGTTTAAAGAGTAACAGGCCGTAATGGGCTTCGAGCTCATGAATAGCCTGGGTTACGGAAGGCTGGCTAATATGCAGTTCCTTTGCCGCTTTGGTCATATTGAGAGTCTCACAGACCGTGAGAAAAATGCGTAAATGGCGAAACGTCATGAAAGATACACATCCTATTCCTATAAGTAAATGCCTATGAAATCTATTATATCTTAGTATTTTACGAAAAGGAAGACCTGGAGTATACTTATTGCATCTTAGAAATTCAATTATGCGTTAAACGCAAGTATGTCAGGAGTGTTGTCATTATGTCTTCGTTATTCCCCTTTGCCAATCGCCGCAATGCCATGATTGGCATCATCCTTACCCTGGCCTGTTCCCTTATCGGTCAGGCCCTGGCCAGCCTGCCAGGCTTTTCCCTCATCGGTCATCTCGTTTTGGCCCTCGTTTTGGGCATGGTCATTCAATTTAGTCAATCCATTACCAAAATGGCACGGGAAAGCACAGGCTTTATTGCCAATAAATTTCTTCGTGCCGGCATCATCCTTTTAGGCTTCAAGCTCAACCTGGTCATCCTCATGAGCGCCGGCCTGAAAAGCCTGGAAGCAGCGGTCTTTGTCGTAGCCATCATGATTACCATTAATTATTTCGTAGCCCGCTTCTTCCGCGTCGATCATACGCTGGCCCTCCTCACGGCCTGTGGCTGCAGCATCTGTGGTGCCGCCGCTGTCATGGGCATTTCCAGCGCTCTCAAAGCCAAAGCCGACCAGTCCGTCCTGGCTGTCGCTATCGTCGCCATTTTGGGCACGGTCTTTACCCTGGTCATCGTCTTCTTACAGCCCTTCCTCGGCTTTAGCAATGCCCAATTCGGCGTCATGGCAGGCCTGAGCCTTCATGAAATCGCCCACGCAGTTGCTGCCGGCGGCAGTGCCGGCCCGGTCGGCACGGACAGCGCCATCATCGCCAAACTCTCCCGTGTCCTCCTCCTCGCCCCGGTAGCCCTCATCCTCGGCGTCTTTGAAGCCTGGCGCCAGCGCCGCAAATCCGGCGATACGAACTCGAAATTCAAGGTTCCTATCCCCTGGTTCATGGGCGGCTTCATCATCGCCAGCGCCATCGGCTCGTACATCCCGGCCGTAGAAATCGCCGTCCCCGTCCTGGTCAAGGTAGCCTACCTCATCCTCGGCATGGCCATGGCAGCCCTGGGCCTCAACGTCAACTTCGGCGTCATCGCCCACGAAGGCGTCCGCCCCCTCACCAGCGCCGCCCTCTGCTCCGTCGTCATCATGAGCCTGGCCTGGTTTATTGTTCGGACATGGTTCTAAGATTAATACCTTTCTACCTGGTTTTTAATAAAAGCGTGCATCCTCTCCAACCTCTCTCGGGATGCACGCTTTTTTTGTGGAAATTTTCCTGATGAAAAGTGTGTATGGACTAAAAGCACCAAGCCAATGGCCTAATTGGTGCGAAGTATTCAATTCCAGAAAACAGAAATTTGGGAACAAAGGTGGCTCAGATTCAAATTGCCGCATGGCTCAGTTCCTGGTTAACGAACATGCTTTTAAAAACAAGGATGGGTCTAGCCCAAGCATAAGGATTGTGCTGGACCCGCCATCTTTAGTACCAAGCTAAAATGATACTTTTAGGATAATCTCCTGATTTCAAATATTTTCTTAAGTAGCAAAAAACAGGACTAATATAGAAACTTGTTCCAAAATCATCTCTTTTTTCAACCGTTATGTCATTCTCATTTTTCCTATTCATAGTGACAATGCCACTCCCATATATACGGCGTATTCGTGTACTGAAATACAGCTTTAAAGCCTACGCCAAATTTTCCTATTTTATTCTGTTTATCCTTGTTGGAAAAGGCAATCCCTGTAATGGCGTTGATATCACCCAGTGTGCCGTTTTTCTTATCCTCTCCTTCCGTATCAGGATTGGTAATAGAAAAATGACGTGTCCCATTATGTTTAAAAATCAGGCGCTTCTCTTCCAGAATAAACTGGGCATACGTTGCCCCCGCATCATCAGCATTCTGCAGCAGCTCATACAGGAAATGCGCTTTATCTGAATATTTATCAATAATACTATTCCACCAGCCTGTATACGAAGGCTTTTGAAACGTCTTGGCATCTTCCCGATGACTTGCAGATAACTTTTCAAAATAAACTCTCTCTTCAGCATTCACTCAAAACAACCTCCCTTTCGAGGTGTGGTATATGTATATCCGGGGCTATTACTACTCTCCGGTCCGCTATTTGATACTTATGCATTCATTCTATCAGAAATTCCGATACGCGCCAACGATCACATACTATTTTTCGGTAAACATGCGACATTCATGGATTTTTAGTAAATGCACTGCTGTAAAAGGACGGACGGGTGTCCACTGTTAAAGTTTATCTATTTTAGAAAAAATACCGGCACAGTTCCCCCTAGTCTGTGCCGGCGCTTTACCGCTTAGTAAAAGATGAGATCATGATTCTTAAAAGCGACATTTTCCCTAAAATATCTTATCTTATCCAAATCCTCGAGGAATTTTACTGCAATAACCGTTTCTTTTCTATTAGTGGTTCCTTTCAAAGGAATGCCGTTTTTGATAACGATACCTGTACCTCGTTCAGGACTAAAGATGCGTTTCCCTTCGCTCTCAAGTTCTTCCATTTTTTGATTTAAAGTATCTAAGCTAATTACATGATCAATGATTTTCTTTGCAGTATTCATACTAAGAAGATGCACATTAAGTGCTGTAAAGTCTATATCTGCTGGAATTTCTTTTTTTTCAAGATATACTCTGTGGCAAGTAAGACATATTCTAACCTTAAGCGTCTTATTGCTGCCATTCTTGCAATCAAATTGAATCTCGCTTCTCTTCATTGTCTTATGGCCTGCAATACATTGGACGTAAGGGTTATGGGAAATAATAAGAGTTTTAAATTTCATCAAACCGATTTGATTACCTGGCTTTAAACCCGGATCAATTGGATTAATTACGGTAATACTACCATTTTCTGGTGTATCGCTTCCATCACTGTATCCTATAATTGGATCTAAAACTATATCATAGTCTCTGTCATATAATTTTCTAGGAACAGAATTGTTCTGCATAAAACTTTTATGACATAATGGGCAGGACAAAACCTTCACTTTTTTTTCATACCCATCATTTCTCTTCACATAACCGCTCCTCTCATACAATAAATAGTTATCAAAAGGGCATCGTTTTAGCATTTTTTGTGATAGATATATCTGTTTAAGAATGTCATCAGCATGTGGTGGTATCGGCGGTTTGCCTCCACTTTGCGGATTAGATTTAATCCTTTCTTTTCTCTTTTCAACCCCCAGTTTTTCCAGGAAAAAACATAATTCTTGTTTATTACCTTTGCCAACAGCTTTTATATAGCGCGGCAGGTTGATATAGCGCAAGGGGTTTCCGTAGTTATCATGTTCTTCATGGTTAGGCAAGCCGATTTCCGTATTGGCCAGAAGATAGACTTGATTTACTTTCTGGTTGTAATGTGTTTTTCCCGTGTAGTCTTTCGCGATGAGAAATTTACAGCTTTTCAACTTCGTGCATAGTTCCTGTTGTTCCCCATGAGTGCCATGCCGATAGAAATCAAATAGGCGCTTGAATTTTTCGCAGTCGATGTCCTTGCTTTCCGTGCCTTTGCTTTGGTTGAATGCTGGCACGATGACGCAGTAGATATAGTCTTTTTCTGAATAGCTACGGATGTTGAAATGGTCTAATAGGCTTTGGGTGCTGATAGCATCAGCCAGGCCTTGGTTGATGACCGGGAGTGGTTGTTTTTTGAGGTTTTCTGTACCAGGGAGCGGGACGAAGATACCGGGGTTTACTGTATGGGCATTATAGGCTGCTACGGCGTGACGTTGCTGGTCCAGGAAAATAGGTTTCGTTTTTAAGACATACCAGTTTTGCCAGCAGTTTTTCCGTTCCAAAAGCCAGCGATAAAAGGAGATGAGCCATACGTCGGTTTGCTTTTCGATGAATTTTTTGTTAATGCCTGGGAAGTTCTTCGTTGCTGTTTTGTAGTTGATGTAATTGCCCCTGACCAGGGCTTCTTCCGATACGTTAAGTATTGCCAACGAGTCCAGGTATTCGAATAGTGCCTGTTTTCCCTTGTCTTTTCCCATGGCTTCATAGCCTTGGATCGGATAGATCCAGCCGACGTCGGGTTTGTCCAGGAGTTCGCAGAGTTTCTTATCCGAGAAAAGCTGGAGCATGGATGTGTTAGCGGCCCAATAGGCGTGAGTTCTGTCAACGTATCCTGTCTGCGTGGGGATGATGGGCTGCGTCAAAAAGGCTTCGTGAATGGCTTCGTAAAATTGCGGTTGCCATTTGCCAAAGGGTCCGGGTATGTGTTCTTGTTTTTCTAGTGGAATGACGGAATACACGGCATCGGTCAGGATTCGTTCGCCTGTTTCTGTTTCAATCTGCTTGAAATAGCTTAGCGCGTCTGTGGCCACATGGATGAGTGTCCGGATGAGTTTTTGATTATATTCGTTATCGTCAAGAATCCGGTAGGTCCCGCGGGACATGCGGAAGGGTGCCTGGACGAGAAAATGCAGGCCTGTTTCTGTTTTTGTCGGGAAGGTACAGCGGGCCTTTTCCGTTACGGGGTTCAGATTGCCTGTTGCGTCGGTGTGAAAGCCTACGGCGCAGGTGCCTTCATCACTATGGCGTTTGAAGACCCAAAAATCGTTTTCTACTGCCGGTGATTCGCCAAATTGTTGTATCATGCGGATTTTCTTTACCTTCGTCTGGCTGTCCGCTTCCCAGTGATGGAGAACCATCTTATTATAGCTGCCCAGTTGGTTATCTATCGTATAAACGACGTATTGGACATGGGACAGGAAAAGCTGCGGGTGTGAGAGGTGCTGTAGTTCGTAAGCTATGTCAGTACAGGCTTCCCGGCAGGGCATTTTGGCCGCATCAAAGGGGATGATGATCTGCGTGCCTTTTTTCTGGTACGATGCATCTTCCGGCAGTACTTCCGGTACGTACTGCTGATTGACGCGGAAGCAAAGTGCCTGGTTGTAGACTTCAAAGGATGAGGCATATTTAAATACGGATTTCAGGCCGACATTGATTCTGCCCAGCTTATAGTCCGCCCCAGACATTAAAAAGGACAGTCCCGTCAGGGCATTAATGTCCCCCAGGCTTCCATTTCTGAGGTCTGTCCGTTCTGTATCCGGGTCCGTGATTGTAAAGGGGGCTCTGCCATCATAGGAAAAAATCAGTCGTCTTGGTTCGAGGACAAACCGTACGGCCATGGATCCGGCGTCGTCTGCCAGCTGAAGCAAATCGTACAGAAACTGCCCTTTTCCATAGGTTTCAAATGTTTCATGCGCATGTTCCGTTTCATGCGCAGCGCCATAGGCAAGCCGCTTTTCTACGAGTTTAGGAAAATACATTTCTACTGTCTGATTCAATAGTACCAACCTCCCTCTTGAGGTATTGTTTCCGTAATTCTTATTCTTTCATTCTACCAAAGGCTTAGGTGCGTGACAATCATCATGTGTTATTTCTTAACAAAGTGATTTGTCATAATAGTCTAATAAAATTCGTGTCTTCTTATTTATAGAATACGCCATACTGGAGTCTTTGTGGTCGCCTTCAAAGCGACATTACCCCCGTAACAGCTGGTGGTAGTTCGTAATTTTGTCTGATAACGGCACAAAGGTCTGCCGGTTGATATGGTATTTGTTGCCGAAGCAGTTTTCCCTTATTACATATAGTTTAGCAAAATGCAGGGACATATGTCTGTCCTATCAAACTATTTGTTATCAATTCTAATAAGCCCTTTTCTACACAAAAAGACGCCTGAAATCTCAGAAATGTTGAGAGTCCAGGCGCCTAAAGTGGTGCCATTATACTATAGCTTTGTCAGTCTGCAGCGCTACACTGAGCGGGTATTTTGTTGTTTACTGCATATCATATGGCATGCCGGCTTTTCTCCGGCTTTGCCGATACCTTCTCTTGAGAAGGCTAGCGTCTCTTATTTGTACGAAATCCCCCGTTTTTCAAATACACTGGCCAAACGGCGGGCGTGTTCGTCTTCTTGCGGGATTGTGGCGAGGATTACGTCGGCTACGTCCGGGAAGCCTGCGTCACGGACTTTTTGTGCCAATGCGGTTAAGGTTTCTTTGGCGCTGGCTTCGGCTTGGTAGAAGGCGACGGCCCGTTTCCAGAGGGTGGCTTCGTCGTTAGCGCCTAAGCCTAGCATGGCGCCATAGGTGCCGCCGTGGGCTGAGTCTTCGTGTGCATTCAGGGACATGGCTTCGGCCAGGTCGTCCAGGCCGGCAGCTTTGGCTTGTGCGGCTAAGACGTAGTAGGAGTCGGAGCCGTGTACTTCTGCTGTGTGCAGCGTTTTAATGAGTTCTTCGATGGCCGTTCCTTTTGCGTTGTCATGTAATTCCATGGGTATCCTTCTCCTTTATGCAAAATACTATTTTGTTAAATTATATTTATTTCAATTATTATACCATATATAATTTCAATAGCAACAAGGGTTTTCAAAAACAAAAAACTGCCTCGTCTAAGCTAGTATGGCGAGGCAGCTTGGTTCGTCTGACTATATGCAATTAGTGATAGACTGGGGCCGTGGCCAGAGCCGGCGTTTTCATCATCCGGATCAGGCAGATTTCGATGTATTGCACGCTGGCGTCGATGGCGTAGACACCAGTACGAATGTGTCTGTATTCATCTACGTCGAGTGTATTGGCCAGTTCTGTCTTAATCGTCTGCAAGCGGCTCAAGATACGACTACAAGCAAGGCCGATGGTGTTGATTCCCGTAACAGATCGAATGAGCCCGGCAATGTGCTCTACTTCTTTTTCAATGCTGGTAATGCTGGAAAATACGCTTGAATCCGGTTCCATGTCAAATACTGCAAGGAGGGCTGTTTTCAGCTTGGCCACATCAGCATTGATCTGCTCGCACGCAGATTGGATGCGAACCATATCGTTTTGCGTATCAGAAGATTGATTTTTTCGGTGAGACTTGTACATGATGATGCACCCTCTTTTTACCATAACAAACGGCGACATTTTTTATATATCTATTTTAATATAACTATTCGAAAAGTTCAATCACAACACAATACGTAATTTGCATAAGAGGTATAGATTGAAGCTATTTTTGCAAGAATGGTCCCACAAATCCAAGCAGTTCCATCTATTTCTCTCAAAAGGTACGCAAAAAAGGCGCAAAAGCAAGGATCTGTACCTTGTTCTTACGCCTTTTTTCTGTATTAACCACTACACATTCCAGCGTCCGATGGCCAAGGACCGGCAAAATCAGTTCAGCATTCCGTATAAACTGCTCCAATTCATCGCGCACAGCCTTCGACAATGGTACCAGGAACGCATCCTGGTTCTCCCGGACGACACGGTCCTCTACTCCGGCCACAGCGAGCCCACCACAGTCTACGCCGAAAAAAGCCGCATCAGCCAGGCTTTTCCTCGAAAATGAAACCTTTATCCAGTAGCTTTTCCCCGGCATTTCCTGTAAAATATTAGAGAAACTACATCAACCAGAAATGAGGAGAGATTCTTATGGCACAGGAACAATTGCACTTTGCTTCAGATTATCAGGAAGGGGCTCATCCCCGGATTTTACAGCGCTTGATCGATACGAATTTAATGCAGACGCCGGGCTACGGGACCGACGAAATTTGCGAGTCTGCCCGGGCACGGATCCGTGAGGCGTGTGCGGCACCGCAGGCGGCTGTTCATTTTCTGACCGGCGGGACACAGACGAATGCCATCGTCATCAAGGCTGTCTTGCAGCCCTATCAGGGCGTCGTGTCGGCCGTAAGCGGTCACGTTAGTGTCCACGAAGCCGGCGCCATCGAAGCCGGTGGTCATAAGGTAATGACCATTCCCTCGGAATCGGGAAAGATTTCTGCTGCGGCAGTAGAACAGTTTGTAGCCGACTACGAAGGCGACGACAACAAAGCACACATGGTCATGCCGGGAATGGTCTATCTGTCCCAGCCTAACGAATTTGGCGTACTCTATTCCTTAGAAGAACTGACTGCCATTAGCGACGTCTGCCGCCGTCATCATTTGCCCTTGTTCCTCGATGGCGCCCGCCTGGCCTACGCCCTGGCCTGCCCGGAAAACGACGTATCCCTGGCAGACATTGCCCGCCTGTGCGACGTCTTTTACATTGGCGGCACGAAATGCGGCGCCCTCTTAGGCGAAGCCGTCGTCTTGCCAAATCCGGACCTTATCCCTCATTTCTTCACCATAATTAAGCAAAACGGTGCCCTCCTGGCAAAAGGCCGCGTCTTAGGCATCCAATTCGACGAACTCTTCAAAGACAACCTCTACGCAGAGCTCTGCAAAACAGCGATCGACTGCGCACACCGCATCAAAGCAGCCTTGCAAGAAGCAGGCCTGCCACTCTGCTTCGACTCCCAGACCAATCAAATCTTCTTCATCATCGACAACGAAAAGATGAAAAAACTGGGAGAAAAAGCCGTCTACAACTTCGGAGAAAAATACGACGAAAGCCACTCCATCATCCGCTTCTGCACCAGCTGGGCAACGACAGTAGAAAACACAGAAAAACTGTGCGAAATCATTAAAAGCTTATAAGGATTCAAAAAAGCCAGGCCAAAACGGCCTGGCTTTTGCATTCCCTGCACTTAGATATACTGCGTCTGTGTGTTGCTTTCCTCACATAGCGTGGAAGAGAGGCAAATCCGCACACGTACCTGCTCAAAAAATACGAATCACAGTTTAGCTATGTACGCTATCTTGGTCACTCATGCCACGGCTCTGCTGCTTCCCAGCCCATATACGTTCTGACCCATTCTACAACCACCTTATCTGCCGGCAGCCAGTCCACACTTCCCATAGTATCAGCTGTGAGCCATTTGGCGGCCATATGTTCGACAAGAGTCAAACGACCGGCAGCTACCTGGCAGATGTAGCACGCCATAGAGAGATGGAACGCCGGATAGTCGTATTCCACAGTCCCCAAATACGTCCCGACAGCAATCTCCGTCTGTAGCTCTTCCAGGATTTCCCGCCGTAACGCCGCCTCCGGCGTCTCTCCTGCTTCGATCTTGCCGCCAGGAAACTCCCAGCCGCCCTTTTGCTCACCATAGCCGCGCTGCGTCGCATAGATGCGGGTGCCGTCCGTAATGACCGCGGCTACTACGTGGATTGTCTTCATACATGTCCCTCCGTCAGGCCTAAAAAATCAGCCCGGCTCAACTCTATGCCACTGCGGGCTAAGCGTTCGCCCCGTTCATCATAGAACTTTGTCAAAATGCGTTCCTTGTCTTCTGGTCTCCCGTAATGCAGCAAACGATGGCACACAGGGCAAAGGCAGACGACATTGGCGTAAACGTCCAGGCTGTAGGAAAAGTCTTTTTGCTTCTTCAAGGGAATCACGTGATGGCCTTCCATATAGGGATGAGACGTATGGTTGACGATAAACGTTTGATGATCCGGATTGGCCTCACAACGATATAAAGCCGCTTCGGTCACCTGCTTTTTGATAATTCCGGAGCGCTTATATTGCTGCACCGTAGTCTGATAATACGCTTTGACCAAAATAGGCGTATCCAGTTTTTTTATTTCAGCCTGCGGATCCGTACTTTGCCGAAACCACTCCCCTTGGACGAATCCCATATAGCGGTGGAGAGCCACACTGTACATACGATTGCCACGCTGATTCAACGCCAAAAAATCCGCATCATGCATAAGGATCTCCTCATACTGCACGAGCCGATCCAAATCGGTGATTTCAAAAATCGACTGGCTCACCAGCTTCTTTTCCATGAGATAGCGGCTAATCGTCGTTTGCAACGCGCCAACGTAATGATTAGCCGATGATTGGGAAATCCCTCGGATTTTTAAAAGATAGTTTATGAAATAATCCTTCAGCGTGTAATTCGTACCCGTTTGCCTGTTCCCATCCATAAAGATCCCTGCTTTCCGTTTTGATAAGTTTATTATACCGTAGTCAGAGATATAGCAGAAGCATCCTATGCGGACATTTTTCTTAGCTTTAGAAAGCCCAACATGCCGGACAAAGGATTGTCCTTTATATTTTAATTTTCGATTAATTTATCTTACGTATGTCCTTTCTTATAGTTGTAAAATAAAATCTTCTAGTATGACCGTAAAATAGGCATTTATCCGTATTTACAGGTTAGGTTTTCTTATGCTATATTGATATCATAATTATCATATACGGGCCGCTCAGACAGCGGTCGCAGCGAGGAGACGAGTTCCATGTTTAGAAAAGTGCTTTTATTTTTATGTCTCATGGTGTTTTCCATGGGAGCTGCTTCAGCGCAATACGAAGAATGGTCCAGCAAGACCTTTCCATTCCAGTCCATCAAGACGATTATGGTCGCGCCAATCAATTATCCGAACAACAATGTTCCTGAAGTGAGCAAGCGGAACATCGATGATGTCACAGCCCAAAAGCTAAACCTGAAAAACGTAAAGATCATGACTTTTGCAGACATCACCGCCATTATGACCCACGACGGCTACGATTTTTCGAAGCATACACCACAAGAAGTATTAGCGGACGAAATCAAGGTCATTGGCCAATATACAGATGCCACGCTCTTCATCAACGTGTTAGAGTACAGCACAGGCAGCACGTACATTGAACCTTCAAGCTATACATATCAGACGACAGATACGTCAACAGTTAAAAATCTGCAGGGAAATATTGTCGGCTACACCTCGACACCGACTACACATGAAGTCCATGTTCCTGGAGGAAATGTACCTATGCCTACCGCTAACATCGAATTCGCTCTTTACGACAGCAAATCCCAGCAGCTCATCTTCTCTCGTAAAGACGATCGGGCCCGTGCCAATGTCACCCGTTTGAATCACACCACACCGCAAAGCCTGTACAAACGAATTATTTCCAGTTGCTCCAGTTCTCTCAATCGACTAATTGGCGCAAAAGACTAAATTTCAATCATATAAACAGCCAGGTCTCAGACAAGAAATATTTGTCTAAGACCTGGCTGTTTTACTGTAACCTCAAAATGATGTTATCAAGTTATCATTGCACATGCCGCAACGGAAAAATCCACACCTTGCGCGGATGATCTTCTTCATCATCTTGAACCTCCTGGTATGGCTCTCCGGCCAATTCTACTTCACCGCAGTACGTGTATGCATCGGTCTTAAAGACCTCAAAAAGATGGACTGTAAGATCAGTTGTACGCGATTGAGCCAATCTTTTATTTGCGCCGCTTAAGATCTGATCTCCCTTTTTCCCGGTACCAGTATAATACAGTATATCCCCTCGCCAATTGTCATTATACAAGTGTCTCGTATGATCAAGCAGCAATACTAATGTTTCTGTTGCACTAGAGTAGCGCATGCCACCCATATTAGCACATTTAAAGGCCTTGTACATCTCTTCATGCTTTACTACACTTCCTACTTTAAACGGTGGTTGAATATAATGGGCCCCTTGTCAAGACCACGTTCTAAAATTTTAAGAGTGGCAGTAAGC
>OOBJ01000518.1_pt1 | contig 30969 bp, 26 predicted proteins | sample 1671331 | NCBI WGS metagenome assembly OOBJ01 (sample SAMN06348145, study PRJEB24527) | human gut metagenome | biome: human gut; feature: ankylosing spondylitis patient; material: feces | host: Homo sapiens | place: China | collected 2015-10 | reverse complement strand
AGATGGTGTCGCCGATGGTGATGTCGCCGATGCCGGACATGGCGATGATGTTGCCGGCGGTGGCCTCGGTGATGGGCTGCTTGCCCAGGCCCTGGAACTCATACATGGACACGGCCTTGGCCTTCTTGGCCGGGGCGTCGGGGTCGTGATAGTTGCACACGGCGATCTCCTGATTCTGCTTCAGGACGCCGCGCTCCACCCGGCCGATGGCGATGCGGCCCACGAACTCGTTATAGTCGATGGCGGACACCAGCATCTGGAAGGGCTGGTCCAGGTCCGCTTCGGGAGCGGGGATATAGCTGAGGATGGTGTCGAACAGAGGCTTGAGGTCCGTGCCCGGCACGTCGGGGGAGTAGGAGGCGATGCCCTGGCGGGCGGAGCAGAACAGCATGGGGGAATCCAGCTGCTCCGGGGTGGCGTCCAGGTCCAGCAGCAGCTCCAGCACCTCGTCGATGACCTCGTGAATGCGCTGGTCCGGGCGGTCGATCTTGTTGACCACCACGATGACCCGGTGACCCAGCTCCAGGGCGCGGCTGAGCACAAAGCGGGTCTGGGGCATGGGGCCCTCGGCGGCGTCCACCAGCAGGATAACGCCGTTGACCATCTTCAGGATGCGCTCCACCTCGCCGCCGAAGTCGGCATGGCCCGGGGTGTCCACAATGTTGATCTTGGTGTCGCCGTACTGGATGGCGGTGTTCTTAGCCAGGATGGTGATGCCCCGCTCACGCTCCAGATCGTTGGAGTCCATGACCCGCTCCACCGTCTCCTGGTTCTCGCGGTACACGCCGCCCTGCTTGAGCATCTGGTCCACCAGGGTGGTCTTGCCGTGGTCCACGTGGGCGATAATGGCTACGTTTCTCAGTTTTTCGTTCTGCAAAGGAAAAACCCCTTTCTTTTGGGTATAAAAATTCATGCACTGTGCGGCGCACCACGAAAACAGGCAAACTCTTCTGTGCATGAAGTTTTGTGCATCATTCCCGGTTGCCCCGAAGGGGCGAGGGAATGGCACATTCTATTTTTTGCTATGCTTTTGCATAGCAAATCTCTCAACCTTCACATTATATCCCCGGATTTTTCCGATTGCAAGAACTTTTTGTGAATTCCGGATGTTTTTTAGGTTTTGCTTTTCCTTTGACCCGGGACGTGGTATAGTGAGGGGGAAAGGGGGCGTTTGTATGGACCAGGAGACGCTGCGGCGGAAATTGGCAGAGCACCGGCCGTCCTTGCAGCAGGCGCGGGGTGAATTTGCCGTGCTGGTGCCGCTGGTGGAGGGGCCGGAGGGGCTGAGCCTTCTGTATGAGGTGCGCCCGGCGAAGCTGCACCACCACAGCGGGGAGGTGTGCTTCCCCGGCGGACGGATGGAGCCCGGAGAGACGCCCCGGCAGTGCGCCCTGCGGGAGACCCGGGAGGAGCTGGGGATCCCGGCAGAGCGGATCGAGCTTCTGGGGGACCTGGACTTTCTTTATCTGCGGTCCGAGGGGCTCATGTACCCGGTGCTGGCCCGGCTGGATCCGGCGACGCCTCTGCGCCCCAGTCCCGACGAGGTGCGGGACACATTCACGGTGCCCCTGTCCTTTCTGCGGGCTCACCCGCCCGCAATCTACCGCTACCCCCTGCGGCCGGAGATCGGGGCGGACTTTCCCTATGACAAGGTGGGCGCGGCGGCGGACTATCCCTGGCAGGCCGGGCACATGGAGGTGCCGGTATACGAGGGGCTTCCGTATCCCCTGTGGGGGCTGACGGCCCGGATCACCTGGTGGCTGCTGGAGCGGTATGGGGACATATTGACAGGTATGTTATAATGTAACGTGGCTGATTATATAGAAAAAAGAGGAAACTGCTATGGAATTTACACAGGGCGCGCCCTTTGACAGCTTTGGCCTGTCCGAGGCCACCATGCGCGCCATACGGAACAAAGGATACGAGATCAGCACCCCCGTTCAGGCCGGGTGCATCCCCCCCATGCTGGCGGGAAAGGACGTGATCGCCAAGGCCCCCACCGGCACCGGCAAGACCATGGCCTTCGGCATCCCCATCATCGAGCGCATCGACCCGGACAGTGAGGACGTGCAGGCGGTGATTCTGGCCCCCACCCGGGAGCTGGCCATGCAGATCACCGACGAAATGCGCCAGATCGCCGTGTGCCATGAGGGGGTCCGCCTGGTGTGCCTCTACGGCGGACAGCCCATTGCCAAGCAGATCAACGCCCTGAAGCGGCGGCCCCAGATCGTGGTGGCCACGCCGGGCCGCCTGTCCGACCACATGAAGCGCCGCACCGTGACCCTGGGTCAGGTGCAGACCGTGGTGCTGGACGAGGCGGACCGGATGCTGGACATGGGCTTTATCCACGATGTGACCCGCATTCTGGACAAGATCCCCCACCGGAGGAATCTGGGGATGTTCTCCGCCACCATCTCCCGGGAGGTCATGGACATTTCCTGGGTGTATCAGCGGGACCCGGAGGAGATCACCGTGCAGGCCACCCGGGAAAATAAGCCGGACATCCTGCAATACCGCATCGAGGTGCCGTCGGACAAGAAGGTGGACGCCATTGCCGCCATCATCCGGGCCCAGCAGCTGGACCGGGTCATCTGCTTCTGCAACACCAAGGGCTCCACGGAGCGGCTGACAAAGTTTTTGCAGCTGCGGGGACTGGACGCCCAATGCATCCACGGCGACATTCCCCAGCGCAAGCGGGAGGAGGTCATGGCCCGGTTCCGGGACGGGGAGCTTCATGTGTTCGTGGCCACGGACGTGGCCAGCCGGGGCATCGACGTGGACGACGTGGACGCGGTGTTCAACTTCGAGGTGCCGGAGGAGAACGAGTATTATATCCATCGCATCGGCCGCACCGGCCGGGCCAGGAAGCACGGCGTGGCATATACCCTGCTGTCGGACTTCCCGTCCCGCATGCGGCTGGACGATATCGCCCGCAACACCCGCAGCCAGATCATCCCCGCCGTTCTGGGCGAGGACGGCCAGGTGACGCCGGCGGAAAACAAATCCAAGTAAGGAGCGTGGCCCCTATGAAACGACGGATACGGTGGACGGCCCTGGTGCTGGCGGTATGCCTGCTGGCCCTGACCGGCTGCGCACAGCAGCGGGACACCATGACCCTGCGGGTGTGTCTGGACAGCGCGCCCGCCACCCTGGACCCCGCTATGGCGGCCACCGACGCCGAGCGCACGGTGGTGTCCCATTTGTTTGAGAATCTGATGAAGCTCTCCCAGGGGGAGAACGGCAGCATCCAGGCCGCTCCCGCCGTGGCCAAGTCCTATGCCGTGGAGGATAACCTGGACGGCACGGAGACGTATACCTTTACCCTGCGGCAGAATGCCCGGTGGTCCGACGGCAAGGCCGTTACCGCCCACGACTTTGTTTACGCCTGGCAGCGGCTGGCGGATCCGGCCACGGGCTCGCCTCACGCGGCGCTGCTGGATATGGTGGCGGGGTACAGTCAGGCCCGGGAAAAGCAGGACGGAAGCCTTTTGCAGGTGTCCGCCCCGGACGACTTCACCTTTGTGGTGCAGCTGTCATATAAGTGCGCCTATTTCCTGACGGACGTGTGCGCCGCCAGCGCCACCATGCCGGTGCGCAGCGATGCGGCGGAGCAGAAGGACTGGTCCCTGCACTCCGAGACGCTGCTGACCGACGGACCCTATCGGGCCACCGCCTGGGAGGAGACGGGGCTGACGGCCCTGGCCGCCGACGGGTATTATGACGCCCGCCGTCTGGGGCCGGACGTGCTGGAGTTCCGGTTTGAGACGGACGGCCAGAAGCGGGCGGAGCTGGTGGAGCACGGCGACGTGGACTTTGCCATGAACCTGCCGGAGGGCGACACCTCCGATCCCTATCCCCAGACCACGGTGCTGCTGCTGAACCAGCGGGCCGAGAGCCTGGAAAACGAATCCCTGCGCCGGGCCCTGAGTCTGGTCATCGACCGCAGCGCGCTGGTGGAGGGCCTGTCCTGCGACGCAGCGGAGGGCATTGTGCCCCCGGGCCTGCGCAATACCATGGGCGGCGATTTCCGCACGGAGAGCGGCAGCCTGGTGGACAACGCCCCCGATAACTACAAGGCTCTGTGCCAGCAGGCCAAGACCCTGCTGGAGGAGGCAGGCGGCGTGAAGGCCGTGGGGCAGATCACCCTTTTGTACGACACCTCGGACGAGACGGCGACCAATACCGCCATGGCCGTCCGGGACGCCTGGAAGCACCAGCTGGGAATCATCGCCGTTATGCGCGGCGCCACGGCCCAGGAGCTGGCGGAGGCTGTGAACCGGGGCGAATACATCGTGGCGCTGACGACCCTGACCGCTGACCGGGGCGATGCGTCCGGTCTGCTGTCCTGGTGGCAGAGCGGCAGCAGCTTCCACTCCACCGCCTATGTCATGCTGCTGCGGGCAGCGGAGGCCTCGGGCCGGGTGGAAGTCCGGGACGCCTATCTGGAGGACGCGGAGCGGATGCTGGTGGAGGACGGCTGGGTCATTCCCCTGTACTATCCCCATCGCCACAGCGGCCTGGGCCAGCACCTGACGGCTCCCCTGTACGACGGCACCGGGGTGTATCTGTTCTCCGGCGTGGTGCAGCAGACGCCGCAGTAAATCACAGGGTTCGGGAGGAAGCACCATGAAAGAGACTGTTTTGCTTACCGGCGGAGCCGGGTTCATCGGCTCTCACATTGCCGTGGAGCTTTTGCAGCGGGACTATAACGTGGTCATTGCCGACGACCTGTCCAATGCCCGCCCGGACGTGCCGGAGCGCATCCGGCAGATCACGGGCCGGGCCCCGGCGTTCTATCACATGGACGCGGCGGACCGTCCGGCTCTGGACCGGGTGTTCCGGGAGCATCCCATTGCCGCCGCCGTCCATCTGGCGGGATACAAGGCCGTGGGCGAGTCGGTGCAGAAGCCCCTGGCCTATTACCGGAACAACCTGGACACCACCCTGGCCCTGCTGGACGTGATGGCGGACCACGGGGTACACCGGCTGATCTTCAGCTCGTCGGCTACGGTGTACGGCGACGCCCCGGCTCCCTGCCGGGAGGATATGCCCACCGGCGGCTGCACCAATCCCTATGCCTGGACCAAGCTGATGATCGAGCAGATCCTGCGGGATGCGGCCAAGGCCGATCCGGCCCTGTCCGCTGTGTGCCTGCGGTATTTTAACCCCGTGGGAGCCCACGAAAGCGGCCTTATCGGGGAGCTGCCCAACGGCATTCCCAACAACCTGATGCCCTACATCACCCAGACCGCCGCCGGTATCCGACCGGAGCTGACGGTGTTCGGCAACGAATATCCCACTCCCGACGGCACCGGCGTCCGAGACTATATCCACGTGGTGGATCTGGCCCGGGGCCATGTGGCGGCGCTGGAGTTTTCCCGGACCAGCCCGGGCTGGGAGGCCATCAACCTGGGCACCGGCCGGGGCAGCAGCGTGCTGGAGATCGTGGAGACGTTTCAGCGGGTCAACGGCGTGGCGGTGCCTTACCGCATCGGCCCCCGGCGGGCCGGGGATCTGCCCACCTGCTATGCCGCCACGGACAAGGCGGCGCGGCTGCTGCACTGGCACGCGGAAAAGGACCTGGCCGACATGTGCCGGGACGCCTGGCGCTGGCAGCAGAGCCAGAATCAATAACGCACACACAATTCCGGGCCGGTATGGGCGCTGCCTGTTCCGGCCCGCAGCATTCGCAAAAGGAGATTTTTCATGATGCCTATCCGTTCCAAGGCCGCAGCGGCGGCCGTGCATATCCTTACTGCCCTGTGCGCCGCTGTGGGCGTGGTTCTGCAATGCGGCTTTATCGGCGGGAAGCTGAACCTGGCCGTCCTGCAATACTTCACGCTGATGAGCAACATCCTGTGCGCCGTGTACTTCACCGGCGCCGCCGTGCATACCCTGCGCCGGGGCGGCACCTGGCTGCCGGTGTGCAAGGGGGCCCTGGTGATGGCCATGGCCATCACGGGCATCACCTTCCATCTGGTGCTGGCCGCCGGGGACTTCAGCATGGGCCCCACCCAGCTGATCACCAATCATCTGCTGCACACCGCCGCCCCTCTGCTGACGGTGCTGGATTGGCTGCTGTTCGACGAAAAGGGCCGGTACCGCTGGTTTGAGCCGTTCCTGTGGGGCATTTTCCCGTCGGCGTACTTTGTATACACCATGATACGGGCCCGTGTCAGCAGCTTCCGGTTCTATAACGGCTCACCGTATCCCTATGCCTTCATGGACGTGGACGCTCTGGGCTGGGGCAAGGTGCTGCTGATCTTCCTGGGCATGGCGGCGGCGTTTCTGGCCTTCGGCTATGTGCTGGTGTGGCTGGATCATCTGCTGGCCCGGCGGCGGCGGGCATGACAGGCCGGCGGGACCCGGCCCGGGACATGGAGGCCGCCCGGGCCATTGCCCGGCAGGCGGCGTCCCTGGGGGGCGCGGCATACTATGTGGGCGGCTTCGTCCGGGACCGGCTGCTGGGCCGGGAGAACACCGACGTGGACATCGAGGTCCACGGCGTCACCCCCCGGCAGCTGGCGGAGATATTGGACGGTATGGGGGGCCGCCTGGAGATGGGGGCCAGCTTCGGCATTTACGGCCTGAAGGGCTATGGCCTGGACATTGCCATGCCCCGGCGGGAGCGGGCCACAGGCCGGGGCCACCGGGATTTCCAGGTCAGCGTGGACCCGTTTCTGGGCACGGAGCAGGCCGCCCGGCGGCGGGATTTCACCGTGAACGCTCTGATGGAAAACGTGCTGACGGGGCAGGTGCTGGACCACTTCCACGGACTGGACGATCTGCGCCGGGGTATTCTGCGCCATGTGGACAGCCGGACGTTTCCGGAGGACCCGCTGCGGGTGCTGCGGGGAGCCCAGTTCGCGGCCCGGTTCCGGTTCGCCGTGGCCCCGGAAACCGTGGCTCTGTGCCGGGATATCGACCTGGCCGCCCTGCCGCCGGAGCGGGTGGAGGGGGAGCTGTGCAAGGCGCTTTTGCAGGCGGATCGCCCCTCGCTGTTTTTTGAGACGCTGCGGGACATGGGACAGCTGTCCCCTTGGTTTCCGGAGGTAGAGGCCCTGATCGGCGTTCCTCAGGAGCCGGGCTTTCATCAGGAGGGCGACGTGTGGAACCACACCATGCTGGTGCTGGACCAGGCGGCGGCCCTGCGGAGCCGGGCGCGGCGGCCCTTTGCCTTTATGCTGGCGGCCCTGACCCACGACCTGGGCAAAACCGTCACCACACAGCGGGTCCGGGGACGCATCCACGCCTACGCCCATGAGACGGCGGGAGTCCCCCTGGCGGAGGCTCTGCTGCGGCGGATCGTGGGAGAGAAGGCGGTGACGGCCTATGTATTGAACATGGTGGAGCTGCACATGAAGCCCAACGCCCTGGTGGGAGCCGATGCGTCGGTGAAGGCCAGCAACCGGATGTTTGACCGGTCCGTGGAGCCGGAGGATCTGATCCTGCTGGCCGCGGCGGACGGCCGGGGCACCCGGGGCCGTTGGCCCTGGGAGGATACGGAGCCGTGGCTGCGGCAGCGGCTGGCCCTGTATCGGGAGATCATGGCCCGGCCCCAGGTCACCGGGGCGGAGCTGATCGCTGCCGGATTGACGCCGGACAGCCGGTTCCGGGAGCTGCTGGACTATGCCCACAAGCTGCACCTGGCGGGTATCCCCCACGACAGCGCCCTGAAGCAGACCCTGGCCTACGCCCGGAAGCGGAAATAACCGCACGGCATTTTTTTAGCTTGCAAACGGGATGCTCCTGTGGCATGATAGACGAGAAGCAGTGTATCATGCCACAGGAGGTATTTTTATGCATATCACCGTTATCGGATGCGGGCGCTGGGGCTCGCTGATCGCCTGGTATCTGGACCGCACCGGCCACCGGGTCACGCTGTACGGCCGCCCGGGCTCCCGGCACATGCAGCGGTTTCTTGCCACCCGGCAGAATGACCTGCTGACCCTGCCGGAGTCCATTGCCCTGTCCACGGACCTGGCCTGCGTCCGGCAGGCGGAGACGGTGGTGATCTCCATCGGCTCCCAGGGGCTCCAGGGCCTCATGGACCAGCTGAAGCCTCTGTCCCTCCGGGACAGGATCTTCGTTCTGTGCATGAAGGGCCTGGAGCAGGGCACGGGCCGCCGCCTGAGCCAGATCGCCGAGGAGAATCTGGACCCCTCCAACGCCGTGGCGGTGTGGCTGGGGCCCGGCCACGTCCAGGAGTTTTACCGGGGCATCCCCAACTGCATGGTCATCGACAGCCGACGGGAGGACGTGAAGCGCCGCCTGGTGCAGTCGTTTTCCAGCGACCTGATCCGGTTTTACTATGGCGACGATCTCATCGGCAACGAGGTGGGAGCCGCCGCCAAGAACGTGGTGGGCATTGCCGCAGGCTTTCTGGACGGCAAGGGGCTGTCCAGCCTGAAGGGGGCCCTGATGAGCCGGGGCACCCGGGAGGTGGCGCGGCTGATCCAAGCCATGGGCGGCAGCCAGCTGTCGGCCTATGGCCTGTGCCACCTGGGGGACTATGAGGCCACGGTGTTCTCCCGGTACAGCCACAACCGGCAGTTCGGCGAATCCTTCATCCGGGGCGAGACGTATACAGACCTGGCGGAGGGATACTATACCGTGGAGGCGCTGGTGCTGCTGGGACAGCGGTACGGCGTGGAGCTGCCCATCTGCCAGGCAGTGCACCGCGTTCTCTATTGCGGCGCGGACCCCATGCAGGAGCTGCGGGCGCTGCTGGACCGGAATCTGACCCGGGAATTCGGGGAATGAAGCAAAGGGCCAAGGCCAACCGATCCCGGATGGGCCTTGACCCTTTGTTTTTTGTTTTTATTTTATAATGACGCAGTGCAGGCTGCAAAATTTACCAAGGTCCGACAGCGCATATTCGCGGACGCAGCGGCACAAGCTATGGCTGCGATACCCGAACAGCGGTTTTCGCTGAAAACGCAAGAAAGGAGAACGCAATCATGTCTACCAAGAATACCAACAAGCTGAACGTGCCCCAGGCCCGTGCCGCCATGGATAAGTTCAAGATGGAGGCTGCCAGCGAGGTGGGCGTCAACCTGAAGGAAGGCTACAACGGCGACCTGACCTCCCGCGAGGCCGGTTCCGTGGGCGGCCAGATGGTCAAGAAGATGATCGAGTCCTACGAGAAGAACCTGTAACCATATACGCACAAAAGCGGACGGCTTCAAAGCCGTCCGCTTTTGTGCACATTCGATGTAGTGCCCGGAAAAATTGCAGGGCGCTGCGATAGGGAAGATCACAGCGCCCTGCGGGAGAAAAAAGGGGTAAATCACCTGCCCAGGTACCATACGGCGCCGCAGGCAGCCAGTTGGAGAAGGAAAATAGCGGGAATTCCCCAGCGGAAATACCAGTGCCGGGTCTTGTGGCGGAACACATGCATGCCCAGCAGCGCGCCCACGCTGCCGCCCAGCAGGGGCAGCAGAAACAGCGTCCGCTCCGGGATGCGCCAGCTCCCGCGCCGGGCCCGGCGCTTATCCGCACCATAGGCCCCGAACGCAGCCAGGTTCATGACCGCCAGATACGCCGCCAGCCAGAACCCGGGGCGGGTCAGCAGCTCGGGCATCCGTTACGCCTGCTCCAGGGTCTGGAGGGCGCAGGCCGTCCTGGCAGCCAGACGGGCATTGTTATACACCAGCTGGATGTTGCTGTCCAGGCTGTCGCCGCCGGTCAGGTCCTTGACCCGGGCCAGCAGGAAGGGCGTGGTCTCCTTGCCGTGGATGCCCTGGGCCTTGGCATCGGCCAGGGCCTGCTCGATGGCGGCGTCGATGACCTTGTGGTCCATGGAATACTCCTCAGGAATGGGGTTGGTGACCAGCATGCCGCCCTTCATGTCCAGCTGACGGGCCACATGGAAGGCCTTGGCCAGATCCTCGGGGGTGTCGATCTCGTAGTCCACGGCGAAGCCGGACTTGCGGGTATAGAAGGCGGGCAGCTCCTTGGTGCCGTAGCCGATAACGGGCACGCCCTTGGTCTCCAGGTACTCCAGGGTCAGACCCAGGTCCAGGATGGACTTGGCCCCGGCGCAGACCACCATCACAGGCGTCTGTGCCAGCTCCTCCAGGTCGGCGGAGATGTCCATGGTAGTCTCCGCGCCCCGGTGAACGCCGCCGATGCCGCCGGTGGCAAAGATACGGATACCGGCCATGTGGGCGATCATCATGGTGGTGGTCACGGTGGTGGCGCCGTCGCGTCCCTCTGCCACCAGAATGGGCAGATCCCGGCGGCTGGCCTTGGTGACGGCGTGGCCGCTCTTGCCCAGATAGTCGATCTCCTCGGGAGTCAGGCCCGCCTTCAGGCGGCCGCCGATGATGGCGATGGTGGCGGGGACGGCGCCGTTTTCGCGGATGATCTTCTCCACGTTCAGAGCAGTCTCCACATTCTGGGGATAGGGCATGCCGTGGGAGATGATGGTGCTCTCCAGAGCCACCACGGGACGGCCCTCGGCCACTGCCTGCTGCACCTCAGGTGCGATATCCAGATAACGATTCATAAGTCATTTACCTCCTGTTGAGAATTGTTTCAATGTTATCCCAGCACATAGCCGGGTTGATGGTGGTTTCTGCCTCGCAGGCCAGAGCGCCTGCGCCCACGGCCCAGCGGGCCGTGTCGGCAAGGGAATCGCCCAGAACCATCCGGGCGGCCAGGGCGGCGGCCACGGCGTCTCCGCCGCCGGTGGCGTTGGCCACATGGCACCTGGCACAGGGGACCCACGCGGTACTCCCCTGCCGGTCGGCGGCATAGATGCCCTCCGCGCCCAGGGAGATGTACACCGTGCCCAGGCCGGTGTCCAGCAGGCGGCGGGCCGCCTGGGCTGCGTCCTCCGGAGTCCGGATGGACATGCCGGACAGCAGCTCCGCCTCCAGGCGGTTGGGCTTCAGGGCCGCCAGCTTGCCCAGCACCGGCCGCAGCTTTTCGGCCTTGATGGTGGATACGGGGTCCGCCAGAATGGGGGCCCGGCAGTTGTCGCACAGCCAGCGGATGCTGTCCTCCGGCAGGTTGGTCTCCAGCACCACCAGGTCCGCCCCGTTGATGAAATCCAGCCGCTGCCGCAGGAAATCCGGGGTCATGCACTGATAGATGTCCATGTCGTTGACGGCCAGGGCCATATCCCCGTCGGGCCCGGCGATGTACAGATAGGTACCGGTGCGGCAGTCCGGCAGCACGGCGCTGGCGCTCAGGTCCAGGCCGATGTCCCTGGCGTTTTCCTGGACCCGGCGGCCAAAGTCGTCGTCGCCCATCACCGTCACCATGGCGGTCTGCTGGCCCAGCAGACACAGGTTGTGGGCGATGTTGCGGCCCACGCCGCCCAGGGACGTGGTCACATGGCCGGGATTGGAGTCCCGGGCCACCAGCTTCCCGGCGGACACCGCGCCGATGTCCATGTTCACGCCGCCTACCACCGCCACATACGGGGCAGTGCGGACAATGTAGCCCTTGCCGGTGATGCAGCCCTTTTTCATCAGGTTGGATATGTGCACCGCCACGCTGGAGCGGGTGATGCCGGCCTTGTCCGCCAGCTCCTGCTGCGAGATCATGGGATTTTCCCGGATCCACTCCAGCAGCTGGCGCTCTCGCTGGGTCACAGGCTCACCTCCTAAGCAAAAGTTTGTTTTCTAATCTATTGCTTATTATATGCAGAACGCAGCCCCTTGTCAAGCCCTCTTTTCAATTATTTCCGCCGGTCCGGGCAAAAAAAGAACGCGCCCCCGGCGCGTTCTTTTTGACTCACTGTTTATTCAGATAGTCCCGCACCTCCCGAACGCCAGTAAAGCAGAGGGGGCTCACATCGTCTCGGGGGTCGTCGGAGGCCAGGCACACCAGCAGGTCATCGGGATAGTCCGAGATGAAGAAGTACACCGGGGCATAGGAATCCGCCGGGTATTCATAAATCAGGTACGTTCCCTCGTCCAGCTTCATATAAAGCATGGTCTGGTCCAGCTTCCGACCCAGTTCCTCTATCTGTTCGTTTTTGTCCAGCTCCGTGTCGATCAGCGACCGGATCATGGTGGTCAGGTGTTCATACTCGTCGCTGCCCTTTTCAAAAACGGACTTCTCCCGGCCATTTTTGGCCAGGACGATCCGCTCCGGGTCCGCCAGCTCGCCCAGGGACAGCTCCTGATACGGGTGGTCCCAGTAGTCCTCGGGATTGGCCCGCTCCACCTTTTTTCCGCACCCGGCCAGCAGCACGAAGCATAAGGCCAGAGGCAGGAGAATTTTCAGCAATTTCATATGATTCTTCCTTTCTGCATTCGCAAAATCTAAATTGCTTCATGCGGAGCGGCCATTAAAACTGACATCTCCATGGAAGCCTGGGTTACACTTGGGGTGCATTTTAAGGCCCGTTGAGCGAGCTTTCAATACTGCGTCTAATATTGTGGGAGAATTTGATCGGACAAGATTCCAAAAATAGAATCCAAAGTCTTTTGATGTTCCTGTCGGAACACTCACGTTCCAGCCAACAAAACATTTATTACTCTGATCTTCTCCAAGAAACGCCTTTGCAAAGTATGGCTTTAGAGCGGATAAGCATGCATCCAGATAAACAAAGCGATACCCGCCATTTATTTGCTTGTAACTTATATTCCATCTTCGATATGGCTTTTTATCGAAATCTGTAATCTCTTTGCCATCTCCATGACAGCGCAAATAAAGTGCTTTTAAATTCGACTGATTAAGAATGTATAAAATATCCGCTTCCTCAATGAAGTAACACACATCATTCAAGTGCTTTGTATATCCCAACGCCGCTAATCCTTTTGCGGCATTCTGGACACATTCTTGACCTCCGGCTATATTTGGAATTGCACAAACAGAACGCGAACGCATAGCAAGTGTTTGGTCACCGCCCAGGATTTCACCAGTCTGGGCGTCAATATAAATCGTAGAATCATCTTCTAAGGTTACACACCAAGCCAACCGCACAAAATCAGCCTCTTGATATTCGACTTCTGTAGATTCCCAGTGAAAATTGGGACGGAATACAGTTAGCGTTGTTGAATTGATTGAGAATCCTCCCAACTCATTCCGCAGGGGTTGCGACCGACGAACCGCGCCAGCTTCGGTGACGACAACATCAGTCACTTCCGGCACCTCCGAATTGCGGTCCATCAGCATGACGGACCCGTCCCGGGCGTCCACTGTGACAGTCACCATATCATAGGGGTTCAATACGCCGTTATCCAGTTGCTTGTGCCAAAGCAGCAGCCAAGTGGCCGGAATATCGTTGGAGCATTCCACCAACTGGTAGCCGTCCAATTGATAATCCTTAGCAATTTGGTCAGCCAGGGCCAGCGCTTCCCCCTTAGTCACAGGATATGCGCTGGGGTCGGTATTCTCTCCATCCAAAATGGTGTCATCATTATCATGCATGTCAGCATAATTGGTCATGGATACGACTTGACCCGTTTGATCAATATCTGCTTCATAGGTATCAAAGGTCAGGCGAGTAACTTCTCGATTAAGAAAATTATCCCGGATAAGTTGCGCTTGCTGTGGAATTTCATTACTCAATTGAAGGGTCGAAAGCTGTTCTTTCACATCTGAGGTTAAAAATCGAGTGGGTTCTCTCGAGAACGTCCGAAGCAAAGTTTCCGGCTCTGCTAGGTTGTCCTTCTCAATTCTTTCCACATCTTGCAGGATAGGGGCAGCAAATGTTGCTCCGTCAAAGCCTGCGGCTGATGCCGGAACTAAGACCAGACTCATCATGAATGCAAGGGACAAGAGCCAGGTAATCAGGCATTTTCCTCTTATGCGAGGTCTGTCATGCATAATAATCGTCCTTTCCAGTTAATTCCATTTTTGTGAAGTTTAACAGGCCCGTTTGTACCAATTATACCACAAAAAAACGAAAAGTAAAGCGAAAATGTAAAACAATTATTTATTAATGTAGGACTATTATTTATTAACGCATTGCATTATTTCAAATAGCAAAATCAACATGGTGTTGAATAACGTCCTTCCGTTTTCTTCCATTTTCCGGTTGCACCCGGGCGGCAGAGGGTGTATAATACGAATCGTTCAAAATTGAACCTTTCAAAATCGGAGGAATCGCCATGACCAACGCCTATCAGGTATACACCGCCGCCCGGCAGCTGCTGGAGGGCTTCCGCCGGAATCTATCCCAAATGACACAGGAGGACGCGCAATGACGCAGGACAAGAAATTTCTGGGCACGGAGCCGGTGGGCCGGCTCCTGTGGAAGCTGGCAGTGCCCACGGTGATCGCCCAGCTGGTGAACATGCTGTATAACATCGTGGACCGCATCTACATCGGCCATATCCCCGGTGACGGCAGCCTGGCCCTGACCGGCGTGGGGGTGTGCCTGCCCATCATCATGATTATCTCCGCCTTTTCGGCCTTCGTGGCCTCCGGCGGCGCGCCCCGGGCCTCCATCGCCATGGGCCGGGGGGACTATGACCAGGCCCAGCGGATTCTGGGCGGGTGCTTCACTTTACAGGCGGCCATTTCCCTGGTATTGACGGCGGTGCTGCTGATCTGGAACCGTCCTTTGCTGCTGGCCTTCGGCGCCAGCGGGAACACCATCGGGTATGCCGTCCAGTATATGCAGATTTATGCCCTGGGCACCCTGTTCGTGGAGCTGACCCTGGGCCTCAATGCCTTCATCACCGCCCAGGGCTTCGCCCAGGTGGGTATGAAAACCGTCCTCATCGGCGCGGTGTGCAACATCCTGCTGGACCCCCTGTTCATCTTCGCCCTGGACATGGGCGTCCGGGGGGCGGCCCTGGCCACGGTGCTGTCCCAGGCGGTGTCCTGCGTATGGGTGGTGACCTTCCTGCGGGGGAAGCAGACCCTGCTGCGGCTGGAAAAGGCGTCCCTGCCCATCCGGCCCCGGCTGATTCTGCCCTGCGTGGCCCTGGGTACGGCGGCGTTCATCATGCAGGCCAGCGAAAGCGTCATCTCCGTGTGCTTCAACGCCTCCCTGCTGAAATACGGCGGGGACCTGGCGGTGGGCGCCATGACCATTCTGTCCAGCGTCATGCAGTTCGCCATGCTGCCCCTCCAGGGCATCGCCCAGGGGGCCCAGCCCATCTCCAGCTATAACTACGGGGCGGGCAACGCCCAGCGGGTGCGCCAGACCTTCTGGCTGCTGCTGAAGGTAAGCCTGGGCTACGCCCTGGTGCTGTGGGGCTGCATCCAGCTGTTCCCCGGGGTCTTTGCCCGGATCTTCACTCCCGACGCGGAGCTGGTGGCCTTCACCGCCGGGGTGCTGCGGATCTACTGCGGGGCCCTGTTCCTGATGGGCATCCAGATTGCCTGCCAGATGACCTTTGTGTCCATCGGCAACGCCCCCTGCTCCATCATCGTGGCGGTGCTGCGGAAGTTCGTGCTGCTGCTGCCGCTGATCTATCTGCTGCCCCACCTGCTGGCAGACCAGACCCGGGCCGTGTTCCTGGCGGAGCCGGTGGCCGACGTCATCGCCGTCACAGGCACGGTGATCCTGTTCTCCTCCCAGTTCCGCAAGGCCCTGCGGGGCCTGGAAATCGACAACAAATCGTAATATCCGGCAAAAAAATTGCATATTGTATAACGAACAGGCATCCCCGGCCGCTGCCGGGGATGCCTGTCTGCTTCATCTATATTCATTGCTCTGCGCAGAGATCAAAATGTGCTACTTCTTCTTTTTCCCCCTCAGCTGGTACATGATAAACGCTCCCATGGTAATAACAGCAAGAGTCGCTCCCATGTCGTTCAATCCCGCCGAGCTCAACAGATATTCCGAGAAAAAAGCCCACGCGACATAGGCGGCCAGGGAGCAAACCACACTGAGAATGACAATCCGCATAAGAATTCACCACCTTTCTGTTCAGGATTCTTCCTGTTATTGTTAATTATAACATACGCATATTCGAAATGTAAAGAAGTTTTTCCATTTTCCACATTTTTATTTCCGGCAAATCGACAATAAATCGTAATATCCGGCGAGAAAATTGCATATTGTATAGCAAGACCTCCGGCTGGGCCGGAGGTCTTGCCGCTTATTGGTCAGATTTTGATGAGCTCATACTCCCGGGTGCCCATGCCCAGCTTTTCCGCATGCTCCAGGCAGCTCATCCAGTCCGTCTCCGGGTGGAGATGGTGGAAGTGGTCATGGCCGCAGTCCCCGGCGGCAGCGGCCCCCGGCAGGGGCGGCTGGGCGTTTACCGCGTCCGCGCAGGCCATGTCCAGGGCCACCGGATCGAAGGAGGCAAACATGCCCACGTTGGGGATGATGGCCGCGTCGTTCTCCGGATGACAGTCGCAGTTGGGAGACACGTCGATGACCAGGCTGATGTGGAAGCAGGGCCGCCCGTCCACCACCGCCTGGGCATACTCGGCGATCTTGCGGTTCAGATTGGTGACCGTCTCGTCCCAGTTCACCCGGATGGCATCCCGGGGACAGACGGCGATGCACCGGCCGCAGCCCACGCACCTGCTGTGGTCAATGCTGGCCTTGCGGTCTGTGACGGTAATGCCGCTGTGGGCGCAGATGCGGGTGCAGGCGCCGCAGCCCACGCAGTGCTCCTGGGCCACATGGGGCTTGCCGGCGTTGTGCTGCTCCATTTTTCCGGCCCGGCTGCCGCAGCCCATGCCGATGTTCTTCAGCGTGCCGCCGAAGCCCGCCTCCTCGTGGCCCTTGAAATGGCTCAGGGAGATGAACACGTCGGCGTCCATCACGGCCCGGCCGATCCGGGCCTTCTCCACATATTCGCCGCCGCGCACCGGCACCTCCGCCTCGTCGTTGCCCTTGAGGCCGTCGGCGATGATGATCTGGCAGCCGGTGGACAGGGGGGAGAACCCGTTGAGCATGGCGGCGTCCATGTGGTCCAGGGCGTTTTTCCGCCCGCCCACATACAGGGTATTGCAGTCGGTAAGGAAGGGCTTGCCGCCCCGCTCCTTCACAAAGTCCGCCACGGTCTTGGCCCAGTTGGGCCGCAGGAAGGCCAGGTTGCCGGGCTCGCCGAAGTGCAGCTTGATGGCCGTGAACTTGCCTTCAAAGTCGATCTGACCCATTCCGGCGGTTTTCATCAGCCGGGTCAGCTTCTGAGGCAGGTTTTCCCGGTAATCGGTCCGCAGGTCGGCCCAATATACTTTTGATGCCATTTGGAGATCCTCCTTGAATCTTAATTGCCCATAGTGTATCATATTCCCGTAGAATTTGTCACGTTATTTTGAAGGGAGGCGGCAGCATGCGCCTGCTGACCTATACCGTCGCGCCGGAGCAGGAGGGCTGGCCCCTGCGCAGGCTCCTGCGGCAGGAGCTGCGGATCTCCGGCTCGTTTCTCTCCCGGCTGAAGTGGCGGCCCGGAGCCATTCTGCTGAACGGGCAGCCCGCCACCGTGGCAGCGCTGGTCCGCGCCGGAGACACCGTCACCGCCGACGTGTCGGACCTGCCCGGAGACAATCCCCATATCCGGCCGGTGGACTATCCCCTGGACATCCTGTGGGAGGACCAGGACCTGCTGATCCTCAACAAGCCCGCAGGCATCGCCATCCACCCGGCGGCCCTGACGGAGGAGACCGTCACCGTGGCCGGGGCCGTGTGCCGGTATCTGGGCCAGGGAAGCTTCCACTGCGTCAACCGGCTGGACCGGGGCACCACCGGCGTCATGGCGGTGGCCAAAACCGGGTACGTCCACCGGCTGTGCATGGAGCAGCTGCACTCCGGCGATTTCCGCCGGACGTATCTGGCGGTGTGCCGGGGCTGCCCGGACCCGGCGGCAGGGTCCATCGACCTGCCCATCGGCCGGGAGCCGGACTCCCTGCTGCGGCGGCGGGTGGACCCGGCAGGTCTGGCGGCCCACACGGACTATGAGACCCTGTGGCAGGGGCCGGACCGGGCGCTGCTGCGGCTGACTCCCGGCACCGGCCGCACCCACCAGCTGCGGCTGCACCTGTCCGCCATTGGCCACCCGCTGCTGGGGGACTGGCTCTACGGCCAGGAGGACCGGGACCTGATCCCCCGTCCGGCCCTGCACTCCCACCGGCTGGAGCTGACCCACCCCGTCACCCGCCGCCGCCTGACGGTAACAGCCCCGCTGCCGGAGGATATGGCCCGGCTTCTGCCGGAAGATATGAACAAATCTTGAAAAATGCAAAAAAAGGATGGAAATTTTGACAGTGTATAGTATAATAGCCTATACACTGTCTTAACGCCGCGCCCCGGCGCGGAATCTATTTTCGGAAGCGGGAGGAACGTATGCGGAACATCTGGCGCATCATCAAGGCGGACGCCCGTTCGCTGTTTACGCATTTCTTTGCTCTGGCCGTGGCCCTGGTCATTGCGGTGCTGCCCAGCCTGTACGCCTGGCTGAATATCTACTCCAACTGGGACCCCTACGGCAACACCGGCAACATCAGCATCGCCGTGGCGTCCTTGGATAAGGGCTGGACGGAGGAGGACGGTACCCAGGTCAACAAGGGCCGGGAGGTGGTGGACGATCTGCGCACCAGCACCAGCATCAACTGGGTGGCGGTGGACACCAAGGAGGAGGCCGAGCACGGCGTCTATGCCGGGGATTACTACGCCGCCGTGGTCATCGGTGAGGACTTCTCTTATAATATGTACCACATGCTGACGGAGTGGACCGGCAAGCCCACCATCACCTATTATGAAAACTACAAGAAAAACGCCGTGGCCACCAAGATCACCGACACGGCGGTGTCGTCCCTGAAAACCACCATCAGCAAAAGCTATCTGGACGTGGTGGTGGACGCCGTTTTCCGGGGAGCCAACGACCTGTCGGACCAGCTGAAGGGCGACGACCCCGTGGGCTCCGTTCAGGGGCTGCTGGGCCAGGCCCGGAGTCTGCTGCGCTCCTGCGCCCAGACCGTGGACGCCTTCCAGGCCGCGGGCCAGGACAACAGCAGCTATCGCCAGGACCTGTCGGACCTGGTGGCGAATATCAACCAGAACCGCCCCGACAGCCAGGAGCTTCTGGACACCGTGGCCCAGCTGAACCGCCAGGTCCACGCCGCCCTGGATAAGGCCCAGGCAGCCCTGGACAAGGCCTTTGACGCGGCGGAGAAAATTCTGAACGGCATCGACGTGGACGCTCAGCTGCCCCAGATTCAGGAGGACCTGCGGGACGCCGCCCAGACCATGGACGATATGGGCGATAAGCTCACGGCCTGGGCCAGGTCTATCGCCGTGGAGGCCGGGCCCGTGGGGGCCGAGGCCGCAGCCGCCGCCCAGCGCCTGGCGGACAACTGCTATCAGCTGCGGGACCGGCTGAACACCGTGGCCGACGGCATCCGGCAGAACTCCGCCGTTTTGCAGGACACCATCGCTTTGGTGGCCCAGCTGGAGAAGCTGACGGACACCCTGCTGACGCCGGTGTTCGGCGATGTGACGGATGATGTGAAAAACGTTCTGGACCAGACGGAGGGCCTGCTCCAGGGCCTCCACGGAACGGCAGCCGATACCCGGGACCTGCTGGCAGCTGCCGGCACGGCGGCCGGCACCCTGGACGGTCTTATGTCCCAGGGCCGCGACGCCATCGGCCAGGCCATCGACAAGCTGGGGAGCCTGCTGGGCGGCCTGGAGGACAGCAACAGTCCGGACTATCTGGACACCCTGCTGGATATCCTGGGCGGCAGCCCGGAGGATTACGGCGCCTACTTCTCCCAGATGGTGCAGACCACCGTGGAGCCGGTGTATCCCATTGCAAACTACGGCAGCGCCATGGCCCCCTTCTATTCCGTTCTGGCCATCTGGGTGGGCGGCGTCATGCTGGTGGCCATTCTCAAGCCCCACGCCCGCCTGGAGGGGCTGGTGGACCCCAAGCCCCACCAGCTGTTCTTCGGCCGGTACTTCCTGTTTTTCGTCATGAGCCAGATTCAGGCCGCCGTCATCGTGGCCGGGGACCTGCTGGTGCTGAAGATCCAGTGCGTGGAGCCGGCGCTGCTGTTTGCCACCGGGGCCATTACCTCCCTGGTGTTCAGTCTGCTGATCTACGCCCTGACCGTGTCCTTCGGCGACGTGGGCAAGGCCGTTGTGGTGGTGGTCATGGTGCTCCAGATCGCCGGCTCCAGCGGCACGTTCCCCATTGAGCTGCTGCCGGACGTGTATCAGAAAATCTATCATATCTTCCCCTTCCCCTATGCCATCGACGCCGTGCGCGAGTGTGTATGCGGCCTGTATGGGACCACATGGCTGAAAAACATCGGCTGCCTGCTGATCTTCGGCGCGGCGGCCCTGGTCATCGGCCTGCTGGTGCGCAAGCCCTTTATGGGACTGAACCATTTCATGGAGGAGAAGCTGAAAGAAACGGAAATGCTGTAAGAAAGGAGGACTCCCTATGGACGAAAAGAAATATAGCCAGCTGTATCAGGCCCTTTTGCAGGAGGTCCTTCAGTTCCACAGTGGCAATCAGCGCCGCATCCGCAAGGGAATGCTGAGCCTGCTGCTGGTGCCGCTGGCATTTCTGGTGCTGCTGTTTTTATCCGACGGCTCCCGGGTGATCTTCCTGCTGCTGTGGATCGTATCCATGTTCGGCATCGCGGCGTATCTCATCGCCGTGGAGTATGTGGACTACGAAATGCAGAACAAGGTGAAGAAGATCACCCAGAAGGAGGTGGAGCTGGATCAGCTGACGGCCCTGCCCACCGGCATGCCCCAGCTGCTGCCCCATCTGCGGGGCCGGAGTCAGGAGAGCGAAGCGGTCCCGGAGGAGCCTGCCCCAGAGGAGCTTGCCCCGGAGGAGCCTGCCCCGGAGGAGCCTGCCCCGGAGGAGCCTGTCCCGGCGGAGCCTGTCCCGGAGGAGCCTGTCCCGGCGGAGCCTGTCCCGGCGGAGCCTGTCCCGGCGGAGCCTTGTCCCGCCCCTGTCCCGCCTTGTCCCCAGCCTGTCCCGCCCCGTCCCGCCTCTGTCCCGGTACAGCCGGAGCCCCTGCACCCGGAGCTGGCCCTGACCCTGTCCGACCTGCAGGAGAGCAGCCGCCAGCTGGCCCAGGGCCTTGAGCAGATGTCCCGGGAGCTGGGCCGCATTTCCCGGTATATGGGCGATCAGGACCGGCGGTCCAGGGAGGTGCAGTCATGAGGAATATCTGGAGAATTTTCCGGGCCGACTGGCAGCGCATCAGCGCCAGCGTGGTGGCCGTGGTGGTCATCATGGGCCTGTGCCTGATCCCGTGCCTGTATGCATGGTTCAACATTTTTTCCAACTGGGACCCCTACGGCCCCGACGCCACGTCCAATATTCGCGTGGCCGTTACCAGCGAGGATGAGGGCTATGAGCTGCTGGGCCTGAAGCTGAACATCGGGTCCATGGTGCTGGACGGCCTGAAAAGCAACGACCAGATGGGCTGGGACTTTGTAGACAGCCGGGAGGAGGCCCTGGAGGGTGTCCGGTCCGGCAGGTACTACGCCGCCCTGATCGTTCCCGCAGACTTCACCGGGGACTTCGTCAGCATTCTGGACACGGATCTGCGGCACCCCCAGATCGAGTATTACGAAAACGAGAAGAAAAACGCCATCGCCCCCAAGATCACCAATAAGGCCAAGACCGCCGTTCAGGACGAGATCAACGCCACCGTGGTGGAGACGGTGACCAACGCCGTCACCACCGTCAGCTCCGTGTGCAGGGCTCTGGGCCTGGATGCGGACGACGTGTCCCAGGGGGTCATTGAAAAGCTCAGCAGCGCCCAGGACAGCCTGCGCACCCTGGAGGAGACGCTGACGGCCATGCAGACCCTGGCGGACCAGACGGACAGCATCCTGGCCTGCGCCGGGGTGGTCACCGGCGACCTGGACAGCATCGTCAGCGGCAATGACCTGTCCGGCATCCAGGACGCCCTGGACCGGGGCATCGGCCGCCTGAACGAGACGGAGGCCGAGATCGCCCGGCAGCTGGAGGATATCGACGCCCAGATCGACGTCATCGCCGACGACATTGCCGCCGCCGTGGGAACGGCGGAGGATGTGGCGGGCTTTCTGGCCGGTCCCGCCCAGCAGCTGGACCAGCGGCTGGCGGAGCAGCAGCAGCGGCTGGAAAAGCTGCGGGACTTTGCCGCCGGTTATCCCGCCGTTCAGGAGCGGCTGGGCAACGCCATTTACCGCATCGGCGAGCTGCGGGACCTGCTGAAAACGCTGGAGAACCCCGGCCAGCTGGAGACCTGGCGCCAGGAGGTACAGGCCAAGGTGGATGAGCTCCGCCAGGAGCTGCGGGAGGCGGCCCTGCGCATCAGCGGCAGCGTGAACCAGCGGCTGGAGGAGCTGAACCGGGATGTGACGGAAAAGCTCCAGACCCTGCAGAGTGTGTTTGACAGCGTATCCGGCAATCTGTCGGCCCTGGGCGATAAGCTGACCCGGTATCAGGAGGCCATCCAGTCCACAGGCACCACCCTGAGCGGGGCCATCCAGCTGTCGTCCACCCTGCGGGGCGACCTGGGGCAGCTGGCCCAGGATATGGACCGCATCGTCACCAGTGACGGCTTCCGCCGCTTTGTGGAGGTGCTGGAAAACGACCCCGAGGGCCTGGCGGACTACCTGTCCGACCCCGTGTCCATGGAGACGGTGCCGGTATACGAGATCACCAGCTACGGCAGCTCGATGGCGCCGTATTACATCATGCTGGCCCTGTTCGTGGGCTCCCTGCTGACGGCCACCATGCTCCATGTGAACGCCCCCATGCCGGAGCTCTTCCGGCTGCGCCCCTGGCAGCGGTTCTTCGGCCGGTATCAGCTGTTTTTCCTGATCGGTATGATCCAGGCCCTGGTCACGGGCCTCGGCTGCATTTACTACATCGGCATCCAATGCCCGTATCCGGGGCTGTTCCTGCTGGCGTGCTGCGTGTGCAGCCTGAACTTCACCATGATGAACTATGCCCTGGTCTATGCCCTGGACAACATCGGCATGGCGGCCTCCGTCATCATCATGGTCATCCAGGTGGCGGGCTCCGGCGGCGTCTATCCCATCGACGTGCTGCCCGGGATCTTCCAGACGCTGTATAAGTTCATGCCCTTCCACTATGGCATGGACATGCTCCGGGAGACCATCGCCGGGCGGTATGAGAACGTGTACTGGAAGAATCTGGCTGTGATGGCGGCCATGTGCGTGCTGTTTGCGGTGCTGGGGATGGTGCTGTATTACCCGGCCCGGCCCCTGAACCGGCTCATCGCCCGCAGCAAGGAAAAATCCGGCATTATGTAAGGAGGACTGCTGCCCATGAATGCAAAGCATGACCTGGCGGAGGCCCTGTGCCAGCTGCTGGAGACAAAAACCCTGGAAAAGATCACCGTCAAGGACATTGTGGCCCGGTGCGGTGTGAACCGCCAGACGTTTTACTATCATTTTCACGACGTGTACGACCTGATGCGCTGGATCTTTGACCGGGAGGCCGCCGCCCTGGCCCAGAGCATCCGCAGCAGCGGCAGCGACTGGCGGCAGGAGCTGCGCACCATCACGGACGTGCTGCGCAGCAAGCGTCACCTGGTGATGAACGCCTACCGCTCCGTGAACCGGCGGGATCTGGAGCGCTATCTGATGCAGGGCTACGGCCCGGTGATCCGCCGCATCGTGGACCAGGCGGCTGTGGGCCTGGACGTGACCCAGGGGGACCTGGAGTTCGTGTCCCGGTTCTATGCCCGGGGCCTGCTGAGCGGCGTGTTCGACTGGATCGAATCCGGCATGCCGGAGAGCATCGGCGACGATCTGCGCCGGTGCATCCTGCTGCTGGACGGCAGCCTGCCCACCGCCCTGAAAAGCGTCAGCGAGAAATAAGCGCAAAGCCTCCGGCTTCGGCCGGAGGCTTTGCTGAGCTTGTCAAAAAAGGGCGGCGCCCTTTTTTGACAAAAGAGTTTTCGCTCCGACCCGCGCGTTTTCACGCATAAAATGCGTGAAAACACACTCTCTCCGCGCAAAGTATTTTTCGCGACGTACACGCCCAACGGAAGTCCCCTTGGGGGGCGCCGCCGCGAAAAATGGATCATACCTTATTCGCGGCCTGCGGGCCGCGAACTCTGCGAGGCTTTTTGGGCAAGCTGCGCAAAGCCTCCGGCTTCGGCCGGAGGCTTTGCTTTTCCTGCCAAATCCCCGAAAATACGCCCCGCCGCCCCTTGTCAAGTCATTCGGCGTTTGCTATAATAAAATATTATTTGCAGTACCGCGAAAGGGGTGTCCCGTCATGAAATATCAGCAGTGGAGCATACCGGACCTGCCTGCCCAGGCGGTGGACCGGCTCACCGGGGCCGGATACCCCTATCTGGTGTCCTCCGTGCTGGCCTCCCGGGGCGTCACCACACCGGAGGAGGCCGCTGCCTTCCTGGAGCGGGACCGGGAGCTGCCCTATTCCCCGTTTTTGATGAAGGATATGGACCGGGCTGCCGGGCGGGTGAACCGCGCCCTGGCCGATGGGGAAAGGATCGCCGTGTTCGGCGACTATGACGTGGACGGCATCACCGCCACGGTGATTTTGGTGGATTACCTCCTGTCCCGGGGCGGCGACGTGGTGCACTATATCCCCCGCCGCATTGAGGATGGGTACGGCCTGGGAAAGGACGCCATCCTGTCCCTGCATGACCAGGGCGTCCGGCTGCTGGTAACGGTGGACTGCGGCATCACCGGCGTGGAGGAGGTGGCCTATGCCAACTCCCTGGGCATGGACGTGGTCATCACCGACCACCATGAGTGCAAGGAGGAGCTGCCTCCCGCCTGCGCGGTGGTGGACCCCCACCGGCTTGACTGCGGCTATCCCTTCAAGCACCTGGCCGGGTGCGGCGTGGCGCTGAAGCTGGTGCTGGCCCTGGGGGGCGAGAGCCGGGAGGAGGCCCTGCTGTCCCGGTACTGCACCCTGGCCGCCATCGGCACCGTGGCCGACGTGATGCAGATGTCCGGCGAGAACCGGACCATCGTGTCCCGGGGGCTGGCATCTATCGGCCGGTCGGATTTCATCGGTCTGCACGCCCTGCTGCGGGAGGCGGGCCTGTCCGACAAGGCCGTCACCTCCGTGCAGATCGGCTTTGTCCTGGCCCCCCGTATCAACGCCGCCGGCCGCATGGGCGCGGCGGATATGGCGGCGGACCTGCTGCTGAGCACCGATCCCCACCAGGCAGAGCGTCTGGCCCGGGAGCTGTGCGCCCTGAACCGGGAGCGCCAGAGCGTGGAGCAGGCCATCTATGCCCAGGCCGTGGAGCAGATCGAGCAGTCCCCGGCCCAGGAGCGCAGCGCCCTGGTGCTGGCCTCGGATACCTGGCACCAGGGGGTGGTGGGCATCGTGGCCTCCCGTCTATCGGAAAAATACGCCTGTCCCAGCTTTATGATCCATCTGTCCGGCGGCACCGGCAAGGGGTCCTGCCGCAGCTGGGGCGGGTTCAACCTGTTCGCCGCTCTGGAATCCTGCTCCGACCTGCTGCTGGACTTCGGCGGCCACGAGCTGGCGGCGGGCTTTACCATTGAGGAAAAGAACATTCCCGCCTTCCGGCAGCGGATGAACCAATATGCCCGGAAATTCCGGGGGGGCAAGGCCCCGGTGTCCTGCCTGCAGGTGGATGTGTCCATCGGCCAGGCGGGACGGGTGACCCTTTCGGAGGTGGAGGCCCTGGACGCCCTGGAGCCCTATGGCGCAGGCAACGCCCGGCCGGTGTTCTGCCTGCGGGGAGCCACTCTGGAGCGGGTCCAGAACGTGGGCCAGAACCGGCATCTGAAGCTGCGCCTGTCCAAGGGCAGCGCCCAGTTTGACGGCATTTTCTTCTCCGCCGTGGCCCAGACCTGCGGCGTGGTCCCGGGCGACCGGGTGGACGCCGCGTTTTACCTGCAAATCAACGAATTCCGCAGCAGCCGCACGGTGCAGCTGCAGATGGTGGATATCCGCCCCTCCCTTACCGGCAGCGCCCGGGAGGAGGAGTCCCTGCAGTTGGTAGGCCGCTGCCTGCAGGGCCAGGAGCTGCGTCCCCGGGACGCGGTGCGCCTGCTGCCCTCCCGGGACCAGTGCGTGTGCCTGTGGCGGGCCCTGCAGCACACGGTGCCCCCCGATGGGCTGAAGGCAGACTATCTGCCGCTGCTGCGGCGGCTGTCCGGGGCCCTGCATGGGGCGGAGCCGTTTCTGCGGACGGCGCTGTGCCTGGAGGTGTTCCGGGAGCGGGGGCTGCTGCAAAGCCTCCGCCAGGGCGACAGCATCCAGCTGCATCTTACGGTCCAGGGGAAAAAGGTGGCCCTGGACCGGTCGGAATATCTGCTGCGCCTGCACCAGGCGCTGGACGCCGCGAAAGGAGGGGGACGCTCATGACAGTGGAAGAACGATACCAGCACTTAGAGGACACGGTGCGGGCCTATAACCCCACCGCCAGCTTTGACAAGATCCGGGCCGCCTATGAGTTTGCCGCCGCCGCCCACCAGGGCCAGCTGCGCAAGGACGGTTCACCCTTCGTCACCCATCCCCTGGCTGTGGCCCAGATCGTGGCGGAGGAGCTGCACCTGGACTCCGAGTCCATCGAGGCGGCCCTGCTCCACGACACCATTGAGGACACCGCCGCCACCCACGAGGACATCGCCAAGCAGTTCTCCCCCACGGTGGCGGATCTGGTGGAGGGGGTCAGCAAGCTGACCCGGGTCCACTATACCTCCAAGGCCGAGGAGCAGATGGAAAATCTGCGCAAAATGCTGCTGGCCATGTCCAAGGACATCCGGGTCATCCTCATCAAGGTCTCCGACCGGCTGCACAATATGCGCACCATGGAGTACCAGACTCCGGAAAAGCAGAAGCAGAAGTCCTTCGAGACTCTGGAGATCTATGCGCCCATTGCCCACCGGCTGGGCATGCAGAAAATGAAGTGGGAGCTGGAGGACCTGTCCCTGAAATACCTGGACCCCATCAGCTACCGGGAGATCGTGGACGCGCTGAACGAGAAGGCCGCGGAATACGACGGCTTCATGTCCTCCATCCACGACCAGATCACCCAGCGCCTGCACGAGTCCAATATCGACGGCTATGTGTATGGCCGCATGAAGCACCCCTATTCCATCTATCGTAAGATGTACACCCAGAACAAGTCCCTGGACGATGTGTATGATCTGTTCGCCTTCCGGGTCATCGTGGACACGGTGTCCGACTGCTATTACGTTCTGGGTATTATCCACGACCTGTACAAGCCCGTGCTGGGCCGGTTCAAGGACTATATCGGCACCCCCAAGCCCAATATGTACCAGAGCCTCCACACCACCGTTATGGGCCAGAACGGCATCCCCTTTGAGGTGCAGATCCGCACCAAGGAGATGCACGAGGTGGCCGAATACGGCATCGCCGCCCACTGGAAGTATAAGCAAAACGGCCAGGGCAGCGGCGACGAGGGCCGGTATGAGTGGGTCCGGCGTCTGCTGGAGAATCAGGAGGGCACCGACGCCGAGGAGTTTATCCACTCCCTGAAGGTGGACATGTTCGCCGACGAGGTGTTCGTATTCACCCCCCGGGGCGATGTGATCAACCTGCCCGCCGGGGCCACGCCCATTGACTTTGCCTATAACATTCACTCCGCCGTGGGCAACCACATGGTGGCCGCCAAGGTCAACGGGCGCATCGTGCCCTTTGACTTCCGGCTGAAAAACGGCGACATCGTGGAGGTGGTCACCTCCCAGTCCGCCCACGGGCCCAGCCGCGACTGGGTGAAGATCGCCCGGTCCAGCAACGCCCGGTCCAAGATCCGCCAGTGGCTCAAGCGGGAGCGCCGGGACGAGAACGTGGTCACGGGCCGCGCCTCCTTCGAGTCGGAGCTCAAGCGCTGCGGCGTGTCCCTGAAGGAGCTTACCAACGACGAAAACCTGCCCGGTATCCTGAAAAAGCTCACCTACCGGAGTCTGGACGATCTGTACGCCGCCATCGGCTACGGCGGCATCAGCAGCCTGAAGGTCATCGGCCGCATCCGGGAGGATATCCAGCGCATCCTCCACCAGCACCAGGTGGAGCGCCAGGCGGAGGTGCCCGTGGAGGGTCACCCCGAGGTCACCCGCCCCGCCGTGCCCAAGCGCACCCACAGTGAAAAGGGCATCATCGTGGAGGGCCTCAGCAACTGCCTGGTGAAGTTCTCCAAATGCTGCACCCCTGTCCCCGGAGACGACATCGTGGGCTTTATCACCAAGGGCTACGGCGTGTCCGTCCACCGGAGGGACTGCCCCAACGCCGACCCGGCCCGCCGGAGTCCCAATGAGAAGGGCCGCTGGATCAAGGTGTCCTGGGCCGACGATGTGGAGGGCACCTTCCGCACCACCCTGCAGGTGGTGGCCAAGGACCGCATCAACCTGATCATGGACATCTCCACGGTGCTGTCCTCCACCAAGACCCATGTGGGCTCCCTGAACGCACGCTCCACCCCCGACGGCTTCGCCCTGATCACCCTGGATACCGACATATCCAGCAGCGACCAGCTGAAAACCGTTATGCGCCGCATTGAGCAGATTTCCGGCGTTATGCGCGTCACCCGCCCCGCCGGGTAATGCGGCCCTGTCCCCTCTGCGCAGGGGCGGACGTCTCTGTCCGCCCGAAAACCACGAACCTGAAAAGGAGAAATATCCCCATGAGAGCAGTATTGACCCGCGTGAAAAGCGCCTCCGTATCCGTGGACGGCAAAACCATCGGCAGCATCGGCCCCGGCTTCCTCATCCTGCTGGGCATCACCCATGACGACACCGAGGCCCAGGCCGTGAAGCTGGCCGACAAGCTGACAGGCCTGCGCATTTTCGAGGATGAGGACGGCAAGATGAACCGCGGCCTGGACACGGTCAACGGTGAAATTCTGGTGATCTCCCAGTTCACCCTGTACGGCAACTGCCGCAAGGGCCGCCGCCCGGAATTTCTGGCTGCCGCCCGGCCCGAGGTGGCCATTCCCCTGTATGAAAAATTCGTGGCCCTGTGCCGGGAAAAGGGCATTCACACCGAAACCGGCGAGTTCGGCGCGGAGATGCTGGTGGAGTCCGTCAACGATGGGCCCCTGACCCTTATCGTGGACACGGATCAGCTCAACGCGTAACAAAACCGTATATCCTGCCGGGCGGACGCCGCTGTCCGCCCGCTTTTATCCTGAACAGGAGGTTTTCCCCCATGAAAATCGATTCCATTATGGTAGGCCCCATTATGACCAACTGCTACCTGCTGTCCGACGAGACGGCGGGGGTGTGCGCCCTGATCGACCCCGGTGACGAAGCGGACCGGGTGCTGGACATGGTGTCCCGCTCCGGCTGCGCATTGCAGTACATTCTGCTGACCCACGGTCACTTTGACCACACCACCGCCGTGCGCCCCATTCTGGAGCGGTACCCGGATCTGCCGGTGTACATCAACGAAAAGGACGTGGTGGACGGCCGCCAGGGCGACATGGAGCTGGTATTCTCCCGCCTGCCGGAGCACAACCAGCGCTACTATCACGACGGCGACACCCTGACCCTGGGCAGCCTGACCATCACCGTGCTGGAAACTCCCGGCCACTCCAAGGGGTCCGTGTGTCTGGTGGTGGGAGATGTTATTTTCTCCGGCGACACCCTGTTCCGCTGCTCCTGCGGCCGGACGGACTTCGCAGGCGGCGACTGGCGGGAAATGCTCCGGTCCCTGGGCCGGCTGGGGAATCTGCCCGGGTCCTATCAGGTCTATCCCGGCCACGACCAGCCCACCACCCTGGACTATGAGCGCCGGGCGAACCCCTATGTCCGCCAGGGCATGAAGTAAGCGAGGCGCCGCATGAAATTGGTATTTCGCGGTCACGACGACCGCTACGCCGTGGAGCAGAGCCTGCTGGCCTTCTTCCCGGAGGAGCGCCCCGTATATCAGGCCCCGGAGCCCGGCGAGGACAACTGGGCCCGGGTGGATCTGCACCAGAGCCCGGTGTATGCCACCGCCATCACCGAGATCTCCTATGGCGGCAGGCTGGGCCGGGGCATGTCCCGGGCGCTGCTGCGGGGCGTGGACGACGAATATGAGCGGGAGCGCCTGCGGCAGAAGGCCGTGAAGCTGAGCTTTTTCAAGGCCGCCCGGGAGATCACCGGCCTGACCCCGGCCTGGGGTGCGCTGACGGGCATCCGCCCCGGCAAGCTGGCGGCCCGTCTGCTGGAGGAGGGCAAGACCCCTGCCCAGGCCCGCCGCATTCTGGGGGACACCTACTACGTCTCCCCTTCCCGCCGCCGTCTGGCGGTGGAAACGGCCCAGGCGGGCCTGCGGGCCAAGGCGGACCTGCGCCCGGAGGACATCTCCCTGTACGTCGGCATCCCCTTCTGCCCCACCCGCTGCGCCTATTGCAGCTTCGTGTCCCAGTCGGTGGAAAAATCCCTGGGGCTGGTGGAGCCGTATCTGGACGTGCTGTGCCGGGAGATCACCGACGCCGCGCAAATGGTCCGGGAGACGGGCCTGCGCATCAAGTCCTTCTATATGGGCGGCGGCACCCCCACCACCCTGTCGGCCCAGCAGATGGACCGGCTGCTGACCCACCTGAACCGCAGCTTTGACCTGTCCGGCTGCGTGGAATACTGCATCGAGGCCGGACGGCCCGACACCATCACCCGGGACAAGCTCCAGGTGCTGCTGGACCACGGGGCCGACCGCATCAGCGTCAACCCCCAGTCCCTGGAGGACACCGTGCTCCAGGCCATCGGCCGCCGCCACACCGCCCGGGACATTGAGGACACCATGGCCCTGGCCGCGTCCATGGGCTTTCCCCATGTGAACATGGACCTGATCGCGGGACTTCCTGCCGACACGCCGGAGGGCTTCCGGCGGACCCTGGACAAGTGCCTGACCTTCGGCGCGGACAACATCACCGTCCACACCCTGAGCCTGAAAAAGGGCAGCCGCATCCTGCTGGAGGGGCTGCCCATCCCCACGGCGGCGGACGTGGCCCGGATGCTGGACTATGCCGACCCCACCCTGCGGGCCGCCGGGTTCTCCCCGTACTACCTGTATCGCCAGAAGTACATGTCCGGCAGCTTTGAAAACGTGGGCTGGTGCATATCCGGGGCAGAGGGGCTGTATAATATCT
>OOBJ01000512.1_pt1 | contig 31086 bp, 29 predicted proteins | sample 1671331 | NCBI WGS metagenome assembly OOBJ01 (sample SAMN06348145, study PRJEB24527) | human gut metagenome | biome: human gut; feature: ankylosing spondylitis patient; material: feces | host: Homo sapiens | place: China | collected 2015-10 | reverse complement strand
ACATATTTTTCGCCCCCTGAAAACTCGTTTGAAACTTGCCCAAAAAACGCAGACAAAAACGACGGTACTATCGCAAATCATGTTTGCCTAAACGGGAAACGAAAAAAAACGTAGTGCTGATTCACGTGTGAACATAAAATATACGCACCTATAATGCCTGCACCGAAGCATGACGTCATTTATTCATAGAGGTGCTTAAAATGAGTGTTCAATAACAATATGTCTGGAAAAAAGAGTAATTTTGATTCACCAAAGCAAAACCCTAACCGCAATGAATTACGTATTTCCTTCTTCAGAGCTGATAATAAACGGCAACGGGACGATATACCACCTTTGCCTGCATCCCGAAAATCTGGCCGACAAGGTTATTTTAGTTGGCGACCCGAAGCGCGTGGAAACGATAGCGCAATACTTTGACAGTACGGAATGCGACATCATGAACCGGGAATACCACACCATAACCGGGACATACAAAGGCAAGCGGATAAGCGCCGTTTCAACTGGCGTAGGCTGCGGAAACGTGGACATAGTGATGAACGAGATGGACGCACTTGCCAACATTGATTTCAGCACACGCACCGAAAAGGAAGATAAACATCGGCTTGAAATAGTAAGGATAGGTACCTGCGGAGGGTTACAGCCCGAAACGCCGTTGGGCTGTTATATTTGCTCGGTCGAATCAATAGGTTTGGACGGGCTTTTGAACTTTTACAAAGGACGCAACGAGGTTTGTGACCTTGAACTGGAGGAAGCATTTGTAAGGCACATGTCCTGGTCTGGATACATGGGTGCTCCCCACCCTTACGTGGCCATTGCCGACTGCGAGCTGTCGAACCGCATAGCCGGAGACGACATGATAAAGGGCATTACCGTATCGGCCCCGGGATTCTTCGGGCCGCAAGGACGCAGGCTACGCATACAACCTGCAGACGACAGGCAAAACGAGAAGATAGAGAGTTTTGAATACAAAGGCGCTAAGATACTTAATTACGAGATGGAGAGTTCGGCTGTAGCCGGATTTGCCTCGCTGCTCGGCCACCGCGCCACATCGGTGTGCATGGTCGTGGCCGACAGATACCAGAAGGAAGCCGGGGCAAGCAGAAAAAACACAATGGCGGGACTGATTGAAAAAGTACTTGAAAGAATTTGAGTCCTACTTATGGAAGCGAGTTTCGTGCTAAACGGCATACAAAACAAAAAGGAGCGCTACGAAGCATTCCTTAAGCAATACGCTTGTCTGATAAAAGGCGAAACAAACGAGACAAGCATATTGGCAAACACCTGCGCTGCACTCAAGGAAGCGTTCGGCTTCTTTTGGGTTGGCTTCTATATGGTAAAAAACGGGAGTCTTGCGCTTGGACCTTTCCAAGGAAGCGTAGCCTGTTACAGGATAGAAAAAGGGCGCGGCGTATGCGGAACAGCATGGGCAAAGGCATGCACCATTGTCGTGCCCGACGTAAACGCATTTCCCGGCCATATTGCTTGCAGCCCGCTCTCGCGCTCTGAGATTGTAGTGCCCATAATTGCATGCAACGAAGTAAAAGGAGTGCTCGACATTGACTCCGACAAACTGAACGCTTTCGATGAAACAGACAAGGTATGCTTGGAAAAGGCCGTAAGCCTGCTTACCGAAGAATTATATCAGTTTACAACAGAACGATGAACAAACAGGACACAATCTGTGCCATAGCCACCGCAACAGGCGGTGCGTTAGGCATAATACGAATATCGGGAGATGAATCCATAGCCGTTGCTTCCAAAATATTCACTCCCAAAGGATATAAAAAAGCATTTTCCGAAATACAGCATAACACAGCTGTGTTTGGCGAAATAAAAAACGAAGACGGCAGCACGCTTGACGAAGTCATTGCCGTTTCGTTCAAGGCTCCGCATTCATACACAGGCGAGGATTCAGTGGAATTTTCCTGTCACGGTTCGCTGTACATCCTTAACCGGGTAATGCAAATGCTCATATCCGAAGGTTGCAGGCTTGCCAATCCCGGAGAATTTACCGAGCGCGCCTTTCTAAACGGCAAAATGGACCTGAGCCAGGCCGAAGCAGTTGCCGACCTCATTGCTTCGCGCTCAGAGACCTCACACCGCGTGGCGATGAACCAATTGAAAGGTGGCTTCAAGGACAGGATAAACATGTTGCGCGACAAACTAAAAGACATACAATCGTTGTTGGAACTGGAACTGGATTTTTCAGACCATGACGATTTGGACTTTGCAGAGCGCCCGGTTCTCATCTCCAAAGCCGAAGACATACAAAAAGAAATACAAAGCCTGTTGCACTCGTTCACATCAATGAACGCGGTGAAAAACGGTGTTCCTGTAGCAATAACAGGTAAAACAAACGTAGGCAAGTCGACGCTTATGAATGCCCTGCTTTCCGATTCGCGGGCTATAGTAAGCAACATTCCCGGCACGACACGAGACACGATAGAAGAGCGTATTATAATAAAGGGGATCGAGTTCCGGCTCATCGATACGGCGGGAATAAGAAAAACCGACGATGTTATAGAAAATCTCGGCATCGACAAAACATTCAAGGTAATTGACACCGCGCAGATAATAATATGGGTAGTAAGTGCGCCTGAAGTGTTGGAAAACGATATGAAAGACGCTACAGACGAGTTGGGTACCATATTGGAAAGCGGCAAAACGCTTATTACCGTCATAAACAAAGCTGACATAATACCCGACAAATCTTCTTTGGAAAAAATAGAAAGCAGACTGTCTGCATACATAAGAAGCATTATAAAGACCACAAGCCAGGAAAATCCCGACAAAGAAACAGAACCTGTCTTTGTTATAACATCTGCAAAAAAGAGAGCAGGAATCGACCAGTTAGAAGACACATTGGTTAAAGTCATTAACAGCAGCAAAACTAATTCCTCTGACTCAATAGTCATCAACGAGCGACACTATCAGGCATTGTCAAAAGCAAGCAAAAACATGGACGATGTAATATCCGGTTTGAAAAACCTTATGCCTGCAGATCTCGTAAGTCAAGACCTGCGGGAAATGCTGCTCAACCTTTCAACAATAAGCGGAGAAATAACTTCACAAGAAATTTTAAACAACATTTTCTCACATTTTTGCATCGGCAAATGACGGCTTGTAAACAGCCGTAACCAACCATAACCATTTAGAATGAAGTCGCTGTATATCAGCGACTTTTGTTTTTATGTACTTTCCAGACCGTATTTGGAAGTAACGGTTTTTATCCATATTTTTCATACGTATTTCTACCGTGACAGAAATTCACGGTTTGCCCAAATATCACAGTGACGCATTAGTTGACGTGTGTTGACAATGGTTTACATGTGTGGACAAAAAGGGAAATTAAAATTCATGTAAAATGGCAGAAAATAGGACGAAAATATGGAAGTAAAAAGAATTTGTCAATGGTGCGGAAAACCGTTCATCGCACAGAAAACAACAACCTGTTATTGCAGCCACCAGTGTTCTAATCTTGGCTACAAGGAACGCATCAGGGAACGTAAGCGACAGTTGAAGCGATCACAGGAATTATTGCAACCTCGACAAGCAGCCGAGGGGCAGGATTTCTTCTCTTTTGCCCAAGCCGCAAAGCTGATGGGTGTTACCCGGCAATACATCTATAAACTAGTCAAGGAATCCAAACTGCGGGCATCCCGGCTGAGCGGGAAGAAGTCGCTCATCCGCCGTGCGGACATCGAGCTGATGATGAAGACCAAGCCTTACGAACGTATTATGCCCAAAGAGGACTTTGACATCACCGAGTATTACACCGCTGAGGAGATTGCACAGAAATATAAGGTCAATGCCAAATGGGTATGGACTTATACACGACAGCACAAGGTCCCGAAAGTGAGAATCCGCCAGTTCAACTATTACAGCAAGAAACATATTGATGCTGCCTTTGCCAAATATGAGGTAGACTCCGACCTGACGGAATGGTACACTCCCGAAGATATTCAGGAGAAATACGGCATGACACGTGTCGCCATTCGTTCGCACGTCTACCGTAACAACATTCCCTCAAAGAAAGAACACGGGCAGATATTCTACTCCAAACTCCACTTCGACCTCTCGAAAAACTCTGCGGAGGAGAGCAAGGCCGAATACTACACCGTCAAGGAGGCTATGGAAAAATTCAAACTCTCCCGAGACTCGGTTTATAATATCCTGCAATTCCATCAGATTCCCCGAGAGAAGAACGGGCGCTTCGTCCGCTTCCTGAAAGTGGACTTTGACCGGGTTATGGGTGTCCGTAAGTGACCTGATTATAGGCTACCGTAAATTATTCTAAAATTAATCGTCACTGAAGGTGGTCTGCATGGTTACATTACAGTGATTTGCCAGCGAATTAATAACAACCATAAAAAATATAACATTATGAACGATTGTAAAACCGTAACATTAAGAACACGTCCTTTGAAAAACAGGATGCTGTCGTTTTATCTGGATTATTATCCTGGGTATAGAGACAAGGAAACAATGAAAGTTATCCGTCATGAATCGCTTGGCATCTATATATATGCCAATCCGAAGAACAAGCGTGAACAGGACTTCAACGAGGTAATGGCCGAGAAGGCTGAAGCCATCCGTTGTCGCAGGTTCGAGTCGGTAGTGAATGAACGGTATGATTTCTTCGACAAGTACAAACTCAAGGCTGATTTCCTGGAGTATTTCCGTAATCAGCTCCGTAAACATGACCCAAAGTGGGAATTTGTCTATCTCCATTTCAGCAACTTCGTGCATGGGAAATGTACTTTTGAGGAGCTCGACATTGATCTCTGCAACAAGTTCCGTGAGTACCTGTTGACGGCCAAAAAACTCAAGCGTAACGGACACATCACACGAAACTCCGCATCGGGATATTGGTCTACATTCAGGGGACTTCTGAAAATCCTCTACCGTAACGGACTGATCCGCAACAACGTCAACGACTTCCTCGAAAAGATCGAGACCGAGGATGTAGTCAAGGATTATCTTTCAGTGGAAGAACTCTACAAGCTGGCCGAGACACCCTGCAAGAAGCCAGTGCTGAAGACGGCGTCGCTCTTCTCGTGCATGACCAGCCTGCGCATCAGCGACATTCTCGCCCTCTGCTGGGAGGACATCGTGGACTATTCGGCCGGTGGCAAGTGCGTACACATCATCACCAAGAAGAACCGCTCCGAGGACATCATCCCCATCAGCGAGGAAGCACTGGACCTGATCGGCTACAGCCCCGACAAGCGGGGAATGGTATTCAAGGGATTACAGCGCAGCTGGACCCAGACTTACATGAAAGGGTGGATTCGTTCGGCTGGAATCACCAAAAAGATCACATTCCACTCCTATCGTAGAACATTCGCTACGCTGCAAGCGGCTGCCGGAACGGACATCCGTACCATACAAAGCATGATGGCTCACAAGAGTATAACCACAACCCAAAGGTACATGAAAGTAGTGGACAGCAATAAGCGTGAAGCCAGCAAGAAAATCACCCTGATGCGGAAAAACTGACAGGCATTTTGACCACCTGTTTTAGCGGATATAGTTTGATTTTGAGCGAAAAATCGGACTATATCCGTAATTTTTGTGTAAAATCGGACGATTATAACTCATTATTTATCAGTATCTGGAATAACGCACATAACTTTGACGTACAGTAATTCCAAATAGTGATAGAAGATGACAAATACAGAACAAATCCGAACTAAGAAAATAAGTTTTATCCTTGCGCTATCCGTTATCATTTTTGCGGCCATAGCCACTTATTTTACCCTTTGCCATGACATCAACATCATGCGCATAACAACTCCTATAATTCTCGGACTGGCGATGTCCATCATATTGTGTGGAGTCCTGCAGAAATTTTTCTATAATTGGCTGACGAAAAATCCTATCCACTTCTCTTTTGGTGAACAATCCTCGCCTGTTATAGAATCAGAGATCACCACAGAGCCTGTTTGTATTGCTGAAACACCGCCTACCGAACAACCTGCGGATTCTTCTGAACAGGAATATGCTCCATCCCCACAGTCAAATCAAGAGCCTGCCGTACCTGATTGTTCCAATGAATCTCATTTGGAAAAGTATGATTCCATTCTGGAAGAACTCAAAGAGAAAGAATTGAAAAGGCAAGTAAAAGTTATGGATGCGATTCGGGAATATGTAACCATCAAGACTGCCCCCTATCTCTCCAAAGAGGCTATAGCGACTCTCATTTCCAATATTGAGTACATGGCTTGTGATCAGCCGGAGCTCTACAAACCGATTCGTTCCAATATTGACAATCCGCTACGGTCACCGGGACTTCGTCATCTGGCGTGGAATGTCGGTGAACGATTGAGAGTACCGTTGGCGAAAAGAGCCGTCTTTATCAAAGAATCATTTCCATACGAACTTGAAAACGCGAGTCATGAATATCTCAGACTTAATTTGCGGGATCAGGTAGCAAGTCAGATTCCAATTGATGTACCTGAAAAGGGAGACTATCGCTTCCATTTGGCAACAGATAACGATGAGTCGTAACAAAAAACGTATGCAGATGAAATAATTAATCCGGTCTGTATTGTTCTGCAAAGCTTCATTGGGTTGGTTCGCAGCATGTTAAACGATTAAAAAGTTATAATATGAAAACAGACCAACTTACATTCAATGATTTGCCGGCAGTAGTCGGCGAACTTTGCGACCGGATAGCAAGCATGGAAAATCTGCTGACAGAAAAACTGTCTAAGCAGCATGAAGCCAAAGAAAACACGCACGTCCCCATGACCGTGCAGGAAGCTTGCGCCTATCTCAAAATGCCGTTATCGACATTTTATTACAAGGTCAAAAAAGATGATATTCCAGTCATCAAGCAAGGGAAACATCTATACATTTATCGGGATGAACTGGATAAATGGCTGGAATCCTCCCGAAAGAATCCGGCTCCGCAAACTTTCGAGGAAGAGAACGAAGCCATGCTCGCTTCCCATCGCCGTAAACCTAACCTTAAAAACTGGTAATGATGGAGAAGACGGACGAAACGATACCTTCACGTGAAGAACTGGCCGTTTATATAGAGGAAGCAGCCGTGAGCGTCACGAATAACTATGAAGAGACACCGGCAGTGTTGATGGTGGATGATGCTGTTATAGGCACATTGGGGAATTTCAGCGCTTCCATCGGGAAAGCCAAAAGCAAGAAGACATTCAACGTTTCGGCCATTGCCGCATCAGCATTGAGTGGCCGCACTGTTCTTCGTTACCGTTCCATGTTTCCCGAGAACAAGAGGAAGATTCTGTATATCGACACGGAGCAGGGACGCCATCATTGTCAACAGGTACTGAAGCGCATCCTGCGTTTGGCGGAAATGCCGGATAACAAGGTGCCGGAAAATCTGATTATGTTGTCTCTGCGCAAGTTCGCACCAAGAGTGCGTCTGTTGATAGTCGAAGAAGCTATCGGCACCACACCTGATTTGGGTCTGGTCATTATAGATGGCATCCGTGATTTCCTTTACGACATCAATTCATCCAGTGAATCTACCGAAGTTATCTCGAAATTCATGCAGTGGACGGACGACAAACAAATCCATATCCATACTGTCCTGCATCAGAACAAGAATGATGAACATGCGCGTGGTCACATCGGCACGGAACTCAACAATAAGGCGGAAACCATCCTGCAGGTAGAAGTGGACAAAGAAGACAAAGCCATAAGTGTGGTCGAAGCCGTGCACATCCGGGACCGGGACTTTGAACCTTTCGCTTTCCGCATAAACGAAGATGTCCTGCCCGAACTGGTAGAACCATATCTGTCCAAAGAGAAGAAGAGCGGGCGACCAACCAAAGAACCGTTCGATCCGCAGAGGGAGATTCCTGAGCCTGTACATCGTGCTGCAGTGGATGCCGCTTTTGCCAATGGCAATATCGGCAGTTACGATGACTACCTGGAACGTCTGAAGGAAGCTTACGGATTGCACAATGTAAAGCTCGGCTACAACAAAGCTGTCAAAGTAGCCACCTTTCTTGGCAACAAGCGGATGGTCATAAAGGAGGGAAAAATTATATTCTCAATCCGAAATGCCATTACTGAGTCCAACTTTACTTTATTGCAGGGGCGTATATATTAGAATAAAGCAAAGTCGGCAGGAAATCACCATGTGAGATACTCATTTTTTTCCCTCTTTTAGTGGATAATAATATCCTGCATTTCCTTGTCCAAGTGCCAATTCATTATACGCACCCGATATGGCTTGCGGGGAAGCATAAACAGGTAACTGTTTCGAGATATGCCAAGGTATAACCTCACTGCGTTACGGTTGTACATTGGCGCTCTTGACTGCTCAGTTCCTTCGCCAGTACGGTACTCGCAAGCTCGCACCTTTTCAACCATTATAACAACGATTCAAATGAAAGAAGATATTGCCAATACATCAACTTCCCCGAAAGAAACAAGAAGCGTCTTTGTCGGGGCAAAAGTCACTCCCAGCCAGAGAGACCATATAAAATCACTGGCCGAACAATGCGGCATGACCGTAAGCGACTACATATTGTCATGTGCGTATAACTTCAAGCCCAAAGCAAGGCTCACGAAAGAAGAGGCGGCACTGCTGCAGAATCTGAACAATTGCCGGTCTGATCTTGTAAAATATACCTCCGCACTTCACGGAATGTCCACAAAGCAGCGGATGGTAATGTTCAATCAGATTCCGTTCATGGTCGGCTGGCTCGGAGAACTTTCCAATGTTGCCGAAGGAGTCTGCCAATTCCTGGAAGCCGTAAAGGAGAAAAACAAAATTCCGTCTAATCCTCAATCCGAAGAAAAATGATTGCAAAAGCCAAAGCCATATCTTACGGAATCAATGACCTTCGTTATATTACTGGCGAATCAAAACACAAGAAGCATCCGGAAAAAATATATCGGGTATTGGACAATCTGTTGCCCCCTGATCTGGACGCTATGGGAATATGGAACTCCATGCAATTGACCCTTTCCCAACATCGGCCGATAAAGAATTCCATTATCAGAATAGAGTTGAGTCCATCGCCTGAGCATACCAGTTTCTATGACATTGAGGACTGGCAAAAGCTCTGGCACGAGTTCGCTGAAGAGTTCGACAAACAAACGATTACCGGCAAGGACGGTAAAGTCCGTTCCAGCCCGACCAATCTGGCAAACAGCAAATACACGGTTTACCTGCACATGGAATCCAAAGGGAAAGTTCCCCATCTCCATGCTGCAATTTGCCGCTTTGATGAAAACGGGGACATCAACAATGACCATAACATTCATCTTCGGGCACAACGTGCAGCCGAGCGAGTTGCAGTGAAACGTGGCTGGAAGACTGCGGAAGAAATCAGAAGTCGCAACATTCCGGAAGTAAGCAGAGAGTGCATGGAGGTATTGAGAACCATGCCATCGTGGTCATGGGAAGAATACAAGAGGGCACTTGCCCGGAGGGGCTATTCCGTATATGAACGGAAAGACAAGAAAGATGTTCTCCGTGGATATGCAATCCTCAAAGGAAATACCAAATACAAGGCTTCCGAACTGGGAGTGGCCCGTAACCTGATGATTTCGAAGCTTCTCCGAACCTGGCAAAAGCTCCACTACCGGGAGAGACTTGCCGCTCAGGTCAATACTTATCAGAGCTATCGGCCGGAACCTGTTCAAAGACCGGCAGCCGATATGGATTATACCCACTATCGTTCCGGATCGGTCTCCTACACGCTTGAACCAATATATTCGTTCTATCCTGTTTATTTCCAATTTATATAAAAATAGAACTCTACGATTTGATACCATAGAGTTCCCGTAGATTTTGCACTTTAAAAGTGTTCTATTATAAGCAATAGTCTAAAAATAGGATGTTATCTTGCGTGTTTTCGTATTGCAGAAACAATACTCTCTGTATTCCAATGTACAATCTCAATTGCCCTGTTACTAACAATAGAAGAAATTCGTTCTTGTCCTCTTGGAATTACTCCGATAATTGGCACCCTTTTTTCTATTGCTTTATCAAGCTCCCATTTCATCCAATCGCTATGTGAAGCATATATTCCAGCAATTCCTAAAACAATATCTGAGGTTTGTATTCTTTCTGTGATTCGTTGCCTTATGTAGTATGTATTCATTGAATTTATAGAATCTGTTGGTGGAAATTCTGTAAACTCAACACTAAAGTATCCTCTTGATTCAAGAAGATTTCTTAACGACTTTAAATCATTCACATGTGCCCAAGAATGACTAATGAAAATTTTGTATATTTTGGCCATATTAATTAACTTCAATATTTATCAATTGTTTTAGCTCTTCATTTTGAAAATTATATGTATCTTTTTCCCATTGTTCTGCCATGTCTTTAAATAGTTTTTCGTATTTACGTCCTTCCTCTTGTTTCCCCAATGCATAACAGCATATTGAGAAAGTTGCAGACATCCATTTTACATTAGGGATATTTGTTATATCTTCTAATTCCATTTTAGAAGACAATATTTTATATAACTGTTCTCGTATCTTTTTTGCCTGAATTCGACAATATATTTTTTCATCTTCACCATCATTCAAAAGGGTGGATTTTTTATCAAAGCAAAAAGCTAAGTTTTCCCCCGTATAGAAATCATAACTAATCATATACCCCTTTTCATAATATTCAATAGCTCTATTTAAATAACCGATGTTATCATTATTGATTTTTGACAATCGTTTATAAATGGCTCCTTTTAAACCAAATGTTTCTGGATCATTTGAGTCTGCCAATCTCTCAAGTATTCTTAATGCATCATTAAGGTACATTTCTTGCTCTTCTTTACTTACTTTTTGTTTATAAGTACATAATGCCAATTGCTGAATATAGTATGGTTCAGTCGGATTCTTTTCTAAAGCTTTTTTCCAATATTTGATTGCTTCACTAAAATTTCCCTCTTTCATTAGTAATTTTGCACTTTCAACTAAAGCAAAAATACAATCATTTTTCTCTGCCAATGCTCCTACGATATCTTTATATTCTTCAATATCCATATGTGGCTCTTGCAGTGTATGCAAATATTCGTAGACAGGACTATCTTTTACTGAGCCTTTCGCTATGTTTAATATTTTTTCTTTTAATAATTTTTTCATCCGATTAGCTTCATCTACACCAACGTCTTCACCCAAATGCTTGTATGAGAAAACTCTCGTATGATCAATATCAAATGGTATTTTTGAAGTTGATTCTGCTTTGATTATGATTGTAGATGAAGGTTTAACTGCATGCCGTACTCCAAGTTCATATATTGCGTTAGGATTTAATGTTGAGATATCTGCAATTACTAAATCTGCCCAAAGAATCAATGCATACATGCTTCTATCTATAAGACCTGTATCTTGTACTTCATCAGCTCTCACGCATTTATAGCCACATTCTGAAACAATCGGCTTAATTATATTCTGATATGTTTTATCCAAATCAAAAGTATTCCCTGAAGCTAAGTCGGTTTTTTTCCCGAAACCCATAACAACAAAACACAATTTCTCTTCCATTATTTTAATTATTTTGGTCTAACAATAACTTCATCAGCTATAGGCTGACTGCGCTTATTAAATGCTTTTTCTATATAAGAATTAGGATCCTTTTTAAAGTCATCCCATTTGACTAATACACAGAATCTGTCGCCTTCATCGTATGCACATTTTCCGTGATTATTTAAATAATAGTTCCGTCCAAATTCTTTAATAACAGTGTCATCGTTGATAGCTACAGTATTATGATTTTTGCCACAAATCTGGCATGTGTATTGACCTTTGTATATAGAATTATACATTGACGGCAAAACAACTCCTAAAATTCCATTTCGAGTATTACCTTCTCCATTATACAATGAAGCTTGCAGTTCTCTCTTTATAAATCGTTGTTCTTCCCATCCTAAGGTTTCAGCACTATATAATCCAATCAGAAAGATTGTAACTGTTGAGTCAGACAGATAATCTTCTCTGATTTTTCGCATAATATAGTCTTCGTCGTCAGAATTAATAGGAGTATTTAATGACTTGTCTATCATATCAACTTTTTCATTATCGCTCCATTTTTGTATTTCTTTTTTATACCAACAATCTTCCGTTTTAAAAGATATATAACATTTATGTCCCATATGCTTATGCTTTTGACAACAAAAGTACAAAAATAATTCGAGGTATCGAATATAATTCGCTATATTTGCACAATAAAATTGCATTTAAGGATGAAGCTAAATAGGATAAAGGCAGTCTTGGCGGACAAAGGCATTTCTCAGACGTGGTTGGCTAAAAAAATGGATAAGAGCTTCAGTATGGTTAATGCTTATGCTTGCAACAGAATCCAGCCTAACTTGGAGACACTGCAGCAAATTGCAGAGATTCTTCAGGTAGACTTAAAAGATCTGATAACAGACAAGGATGAACGGGAATGATGTCCTGTGGACATGTGTTATCTTTTTTAGCGTATAACTTCTGATAATGCAGAAATATAGGAACAGCTATGACACCAGAAGAAAAAGCTAGGCAAAAGATAGATCAGTGGTTCGCCGAAGCAGGTTGGAAAGTAATCAATAGGGAAGACTATGAACCAACCTGTACAGCTGTTGCCATAAGGGAAGGATTACTGAAGGGTAATCTTGAAGCGGATTATTTCCTTTTCATTAATGGTAAGGCCGTTGGTGTTCTTGAGGCCAAAAGGGAAGATGTGGATGCGCTTTCCGATAAGGTATGTGAGCAGGCGGCATTATATGCCAAAAGCGTTCCTCATATATATCAGACATATCAGAACCCATTGCCTTTTATTTTTACTTCCAATGGGAAGAATCTGTATTTCTGTGACTTCCGCAAGCAGGAGCAAAGTTTCAAACAGATAATGGCTATCCCAACTCCCTATGAGTTGGTCAAGCAGTTAGGGATAGGTGATTATTTTGCAGGACTTCCTACTTTACAAAAAAAGGATTGCGAGATTGCCAGTATGAAGCCGTAACCGAATTGGAAAAAAGTTTTCGTACCGGGCAAAACCGTGCCTTGATGGTTTTGGCAACTGGTGCAGGCAAAACATATACAGCTTGTCTTGCTGCATACCGTTTGCTATCCTATACTCCTATGAGAAGGATACTGTTTCTGGTGGACAGGAATAATCTCGGTAAGCAAGCGGAAGGAGAGTTTGGGACTTTTCGATTGACAGAGAACGGAGATGCGTTCAATACCATATTTACGGTGAACAGGCTTCGTTCCTCATCTATACCATCAGACAGTAATGTGATCATTTCGACTATTCAGCGTCTCTTTTCCTTTTTAAAAGGAGACGCTATTGACGATGGTGACGAAGATGAAGGTAATGAACCAGCCGAAGAAATCATTTTGCCGCCTAATCCAAACCTGCCTCATGATTATTTTGATTTGATTATCATAGACGAATGTCATCGGTCCATTTATGGGAACTGGCGGAAAGTATTGGAGTATTTTGATACGGCAAGACTCGTTGGATTGACAGCCACACCTGTACCAGAGACTATGGCGTTCTTCAACAATAACCGTATAGTCAACTATACTCTGGAAAAAAGTATTGTTGACGGCGTAAATGTTGACTGCCGTGTATATAGAATCAAAACACAGGTAACGGAGAATGGCGGTGCCATATTGGAGGGTGAAAAGGTAAAAGAAGAAACACGCTATACAGGAGACATAAAAACCATCTTCAACAAGGAGGCTAAAACTTATACCAGTAAGGAACTGAACCGGAGTGTCATCAATCCGGCACAGATTAAACTTGTCTTATCCACTTATCGCGATGTAGTCTATACCGAACTATTCAATGACCCTCAAAGGGAAGCCAACTTTGACTATTTGCCGAAGACATTGATATTTGCCCTCAACGAAACTCACGCTACCAATATCGTACAGATTGCGAAAGAGGTATTCGGCCGTACCGATAACCGCTTTGTGCAAAAAATCACATATTCTGCAGGCGACAGCAACGAACTGATACGCCAGTTCCGCAACGACAAGGATTTCCGTATTGCAGTTACCTGCACATTGGTTGCAACCGGAACGGATATAAAACCGTTGGAGGTTGTGATGTTTATGCGCGATGTGGAATCGTTGCCCCTGTATATACAGATGAAAGGTCGCGGCGTGCGCACCATTGGAGACGAGCGACTACGCAATGTCACCCCGAATGCATTCAGTAAAGATTGCTTCTACTTGGTTGATGCCGTAGGTGTAACTGAACACGAAAAGATAATACCGACGACAGCAGATGAGCCGACAACAAAAACAATTACCCTTAAAGAGTTATTGGAGCGGATCAGTCATGGCTATCTCCCCGATGAATATTTGCAACGTCTTGCAGCAACGCTTTCTCGAATATATAACAAGGCTGACAATTCGCAGAGAAATGAGTTCGCCCGCTTGGCTCATGATGACATGAAGGGACTTGCTTCCAGAATTTATGATGCACTTGACATTAGCACACTCCCACCGTTTGTCAGCATAAACGAGCCAAATAACGAGCGGAAAGGATTGGTTTCCCCACTTGCCAATCATACAGATGCAAGACGATACTTGCTTATTCTCGCCGCAGGATTTGTCAATACGCTGATGCCGGGAGAAGATTCACTTATCTCTAAAGGGTTTTCTATTGAGGAAGCACAAAACACAATCGAGACTTTCGAAGAGTTTTGCAGAGAACACACTGACGAAATTGAAGCATTGAGAATCATTTACAATAATGAAGGAGAGCCGATTACTTATTCAATGTTAAAAGATTTGGAGAACAAGCTCAAAATGGCAAACAATCATTTCACATCCAAGCAACTTTGGAACTCGTATGCCATCATGAATCCAAACAGTGTGCGACGCTCTACCACCAAAGAAGAAAGCGATGCACTTACAAATATCATTCAGCTTGTGCGCTATGCTTTCCGGCAAATCGAACGGTTGGATAGTGTAGTCACTACCTCCAAACAGTACTTCAATCTATGGCTAGGACAAAACCAGCGAGAAATAACAGATAAACAGCGCGAAGTGATAAGTCGCATAGTGGACTACATCGCCTCCAACGGTGCTTGTACTGTGAGGGATATTCGTGAAGACGATGCAACCCATGCGGCACAAATGATACGGGCGTTTGGTAATATGCAGAAAGCAGACGATGCACTTCGTTCTCTTTATACATTTGTAGTTTTAAGAAAAGCAGCATAATAAATAATGGCAACAAATAACACAACAGAGCAATCACTCACCAAAAAGGTATGGAATCTGGCTACCACTCTTGCTGGGCAAGGGATTGGGTTTACCGATTATATAACTCAGCTCACCTATCTTCTGTTCCTGAAGATGGATGCCGAGAATGTAGAAATGTTTGGAGAAGAATCCGCTATCCCAGATGGTTATCAGTGGGCAGATTTGATTTCTCTTGAGACGGCTTGGATTTAGTCAGACAGTATGAAGAAACGCTTAAACTGCTTAGCGAACAGGATAATCTGATTGGTACTATCTATACAAAGGCACAAAACAAGATTGACAAGCCCGTTTATCTGAAAAAGGTCATTTCCATGATAGATGAGGAACAATGGCTCATCATGGACGGTGATGTGAAAGGTGCTATCTACGAAAGCATCCTCGAAAAGAACGGACAAGACAAGAAAAGCGGTGCGGGGCAATACTTCACTCCCCGTCCACTTATCAAAGCAATGGTGGATTGTATCGCTCCTCAAATTGGAGAAACGGTTTGCGACCCGGCATGCGGAACAGGCGGTTTTCTGTTGACGGCTTACGATTACATGAAAGGCCAGTCAGCAAGTAAGGAAAAACGGGATTTCCTGCGTAACAATGCCTTACATGGTGTGGATAACACTCCATTGGTGGTAACACTTGCCTCAATGAATCTATATCTGCATGGCGTAGGCACAGACCGAAGTCCGATTGTCTGTGAAGATTCGCTGGAGAAAGAGCCGTCAACGCTTGTAGATGTGATACTTGCAAATCCTCCATTCGGAACACGCCCGGCTGGTTCTGTCGATATCAACCGTCCGGATTTCTATGTAGAGACAAAGAATAATCAGCTGAACTTCCTGCAGCACATGATGCTGATGCTTAAGACCGGAGGCCGTGCAGCTGTAGTATTGCCGGACAATGTTCTTTTTGAAGGAGGTGCCGGTGAAACAATACGAAAGAAGTTGCTGACGGATTTTAATCTGCACACCATTCTCCGCTTGCCTACAGGTATATTTTATGCCCAAGGCGTGAAAGCCAATGTCTTGTTCTTTACGAAAGGACAGCCGACAAAAGAGATCTGGTTCTATGATTATCGTACAGATGTCAAGCATACTCTTGCCACCAACAAACTCGAACGCCATCATCTGGATGATTTTGTCTCTTGCTATAATAACCGGGTAGAAACCTTCGATGCAGAAAATAATCCGCAAGGACGATGGCGGAAATATCCGGTAGAGGAAATTCTTGCCCGTGACAAAACAAGCCTTGACATCACATGGATAAAACAAGGTGGGAACGCTGATGATCGTTTGCTTTCCGAACTAATGGCCGATATAAAAGAGAAAAGCCAAAGAATAAGTACCGCTGTAGCCGAACTTGAAAAGTTACTGGCAAATATAAATGAGGATTGAGCGCATGGGAAACAATAAGATAGCCATATCAGTCGAACAACAGTTCGGAGAAGTCATAGACATCATTCTCCAACATAAGAGTCGTGCTTCCAAAGCTGTTAATGAAGAGTTGCTTCAAACAGCATGGCATGTAGGAGGTTATGTTTCAGCCAAATTGAAAAGCGAAGAATGGGGAAGCAAGGTTGTAACACAGTTGTCTGAATATATTCGTTCACAACGACCGGACATCAAAGGATTTGGGCGAAGCAGCATTTATAACATGGTGCTATTTTATGACGAATATTCTTCTGCAGCATTTACTACTACAGTTGAGAAATACCTGAACTCTGAATTTGTCCAGCCAAGAATTGGACAAATAGAGACATCACATTCAGAGCCATCTTCAGAACACGCAATAATAGTGCATCCAAAAACTGCACAAATCGTCCAGCCAGGAATTGGACAAATGCCGAAGATACTGGAATTGACAACATTGACCAACCATATTGAAATCTTATGCCGTTGTAAAAGTAACGAAGAACGGATGTTCTATATTCTTTATGCCAATAAAGAACATCTGGTAAAACGGGAACTTCAGCGTTGTATCTCAAATCAGACATATACGGCTTTATTAGGTAATAAGGACAATATGTCAAAAGGGTTGCTTAAAGCATACCCTGCTGCTCCGGTCATGTTTAAAGATACTTTGTTTATTGATTTTCTTGATTTACCAAAGAAGCATAGTGAATCACGGTTGAGAAATGGTTTGCTGGAGCACATGAAGCAGTTTATCCTTGAATTGGGCAAGGATTTTATATTCATGGATCAGGAATACCGTCTCAATATAGGTGCATCTATATTTAAGGCTGATTTACTGTTCTTTCATCGTGGATTGCAGGCATTGGTCGCTGTGGAATTGAAAAAGACGAAGTTTCATCCTCGTGACCTCGGGCAGTTGGAATTTTATTTGGAAGCACTTGACCGGGATGTGAAACGCTCTAACGAGAATCCGTCCATAGGCATAATTCTCTGTCCTGAAGCAGACCGGGTAGTAGTGGAATATGCCATGAGCCGAAGCATGAGTCCCACAATGATAGCTGAATATAAACGCATCCTTATTCCACAGGAACGTATGCAAGAGAAACTGAATGAATTTTGCAACCTGTTTCTGAATAAAGACTGATTGCTATGGATACTAAGAAATTACGTCAAAAGATATTAGATCTTGCCATTCATGGTAAACTCGTACCGCAAGACCCGAATGATGAACCTGCATCTGTCCTGCTTGAGCGCATCAAGGCAGAGAAAGAGCGGTTGATAAAAGAGGGGAAGATAAAAGGAAGTAAAAAGTCTGCAAAGGCTTCTGATACGTCCCATTATGGGAATGTGCCGTTTGAGGTGCCAAGTAATTGGGTGTGGACAACTTTAGGATAAATATTCACCTTACAAGCCGGTAAAAATATTACAGCGAAAGATATTTCTGCAAAACAAGATAAAGACCATTGTTATCCCTGCTATGGTGGAAATGGACTCAGAGGATATGTTAGTAACTATAATAAAGAAGGACATTTTCCTTTAATTGGAAGACAGGGTGCATTATGTGGTAATGTAAATGAAGCCAATGGGAAATTTTATGCTACCGAACATGCAGTAGTCGTTGATACATATTGTAAAACAAATATTCCTTGGGTCATAAATACATTGTTGTACTTGAATTTAAATCAATATGCTACTTCTACGGCACAACCAGGATTGTCTGTTAGTACAATTAATGATGTTATGATTCCTGTTCCTCCATTAGAAGAACAGCAGAAAATCTCTCAAAGTATAAAAAAATGGGTTTCTCTCATTGACCAGTTAGAACAGGGAAAATCAGACTTGCAGACTGTTATAAAACAGACCAAAAGCAAAATCCTCGGCCTTGCTATTCATGGCAAACTTGTGCCGCAAAACCCGAATGACGAACCAGCATCGGAACTGCTAAAACGCATCAACCCGAAAGCCGAAATCACTTGTGATAACGGGCATTATGAGAACTTACCGGATTCTTGGTGTCTTACAGATATTAAAAGTATATTTACAATCAATCCCAAAAATAAAGTTGCTGATGATGTCATTGCAGGGTTTGTGCCTATGATTAACATTGCAGATGGTTATTCTAATGAATTCATATTTGAATCAAAATTATGGGGTGATATAAAGAAAGGATTTACTCATTTTGCAGACGGAGATATAGTTGTAGCAAAGATTTCACCATGTTTAGAGAATAGAAAATCTGTTATTGTTACTTCTCTACCTAATGGTATAGGAGCGGGTACTACGGAACTTTTTGTATTTCGTTCACAATGTGTTTTACCAGAATACGGCTTATACTTCTTTAAGTCAGACTCTTTTATAAACAATTGTGCCGGTACTTTTAATGGCGTAGTAGGTCAGCAACGAGTGTCGAAATCCATTATAGAAAACATTAAATTTCCTTTGTCACCAATATCAGAACAAAGGCGAATTGTAGATGCGGTTCATAAAGTATTTGCCAAGTTAGACGCAATAATGGAGAATTTATAAACTCTCCATTATTGCATCAAGTTTTTCAAACATTGCGTTTGCTGCATTGATTATACGCTTTTGTTCTTCTTTTGGTGGTATTGGTATGCAAAGTTTAGAGTATTCTGAAATCCAATAACGCTTATGAGTGTCACCAATGAGCCGTGTTATGTTCATAAACATAGCAACATATTCAATTTCTATATCATCTGCTACTTTTAAGATTTTCATAGCAGATGATTTCACCTTGAATGGAAAATCAACGAGTTTAGAATCTGTGGTGAAGTCATCAAAAATGATACATGGCGTATTCTGATAAATGCCTTCTGTTTCGTTGGTATATCCTATTACAAAAGACTTCCCTGCCGTTAAAACAGGGGTTAAATATCTGTCGTCATAATCAGTTGAATTGACTATATAGGCTTGTGGTTGTTCGTATTCAACTATGTCCTCTAATCGACATTTGCACCACCCGTCAGGCAACTGCGGATAATGCCCGTTAGGTTGCGCTTTATATTGTTATCGTATTCATCAAAAATAAATGTATATGATAACAAGATTCAAAGACTATCTTGCCAAAACGAATTTGGCAAAGAACACCGTAGCATCGTATGTGTGGACGGTGAACTACTTTCTCAGTCACTATGGAGAAGTGAACAAGAAAAACCTGTTGGCCTATAAGGGCTATCTGGTGGAAAACTTCAAACCGCAGACCGTCAATCTCCGTTTACAAGGCATCAACAAGTATCTGGAGTTTACCAAGCACGACAGGTTGAAAGTGAAGTTTGTCAAAGTGCAGCAAAAGAACTTCTTAGAGAATGTCATCAGCGATGCCGACTATAAGTTTCTGAAAGCGCAGTTGAAGGCTGACGGTTACGATGATTGGTATTTCGTGGTATGGTTTATGGCGGCGACAGGTGCACGGGTAAGTGAGTTGTTGCACATAAAGGTTGAACACGTGAAAGTGGGTTATCTCGACCTTTATAGCAAAGGCGGGAAAATACGCCGTCTTTATATCCCCAAGAATTTGCGGAATGAAGCCAAGCAATGGTTGAATGGGAAAGGCATAACAAGCGGTTATCTCTTTCTCAACCGTTTTGGGCAGCGCATTACGACACGCGGTATTGCCCAACAACTAAAGCATTTTGCCGATAAATATGGACTGAACCGTGATGTTGTTTATCCTCATTCTTTTCGTCACCGTTTCGCCAAAAATTTCCTAGACCGTTTCAACGACCTTGCTTTACTGGCTGACCTTATGGGGCATGAAAGCATCGAAACCACTCGCATCTATCTACGCCGTACCGCCAGCGAACAACAGAAAATTGTCGATAAGGTGGTAAATTGGTAATAACATAGCCTTAGAAGCGCATCTTATCACGCTTCTAAGGCATTTTGGATGTTATCAAGAACAGAAAATAGCTCTTCTATTTTTGTGACAATACGTTGTTGTTCGGCTAATGGAGGTAAACAAATTTGATAATTTTGCAGATGGGCATTCTTTACATTATTAATATTAGAACCTTTTGCTACATTCCTAATGTAATCTTTGTAGGCATCAGTTTGGAATAAAAGACGTATATACGGTGACAAGGTTTTCTGTTTTGGTCTCACAATTCGAAGGAAAGCTCCGATTTGTGTTTTAGGAATATCCCTATCAACAAAACCGGTTTTCCCAATCAAGGTTTGGCTTCCAGTGGAAGCGACAACAATAATGTCTCCATATTGCACTTGGTTTTCTTTATTTTGATATGAAAAAGGTATGAATACATCATCGGAACAGTAAAACACTTTTCCGCTCTGTATATTACCACCTCGTAATACTCTTATGCCAGTATCTTGAATATCGGCTTTATTATATGAAACACCTCCTATTATTGAACAGACATCATTGATTGTTGCTGAGTACCAACCTTGCGGCAACTTCTCACTATGCCCGTTATCACAAGGAGTGAAGTTGGGATTTATACGTTTCAACAGTTCAATAGCAGGCTCGTCATTCGGGTCTTGTGGCACGAGCTTACCGTGAATGGCGATGTCAAGGATTTTGCTTTTGGCTTGCTTGATGACGATTTGTAAATCTGATTTGTCCTGCTCTATTTGATCTATCAAAGCAAACCAATGCCCTATCTCCTTAACAATGCGGTGTTGTTCAGCAATTGGAGGTAGAGGAAATAACAAATTGGCAAAATTACTTTTGTTTAATATTGGTAAAGTTGTAGCGGAGGCGTTACTTATAATCTCGCTTTGCATATAATTAGATACACAAACATAGAAAATGTAACTATGAGTTACCTCTTTATTAGGAACAATGGCATTAATTTGTTGATTACAGCTACCAGCAACTGTAATTATTCCTGTTTTACCGATTGTTGCTCCAATACAAGTTACCAAAATAGTATTGACAGGCAGTTTCCGGGATTGCTCAAAACCCAGTTCAGACAAATGATCGCTTGCATATCTTGTATCAATTCCTTGATCTAAATCTGTAGGTTTGAAAAAAGGTGTGTCACCGCCATAATATTCAACTCTATCTTTAGATGGAGTATTACCTGTTATTACTTCTCCAATGTCTTCTATTTTACACCATACCCAGTTCCCTGGTATCTCAAACGGCACCTGCTCATAATGGGACGTATGTATAGTAAGTGATGATTAATTATATGCTAAAATTTTTCCGTAATATATTTTGAATTAGTTTTTATCTTCTATTCCCTTTTTTCTGTTCACCCCACGGAAGATTAGACGATGAGCCGCCAGAGCCAGTGCCAACATGAACCTCTGCCGGACCACCAGCGGCAAGAGTGAACGCTGCTCCCAGCAGTTCCGCCTGCTTTCCGTTTACTTGTTCCTGTGGCTCGAACACGGCATTGACAAACTCCTCATCCGTGATATGGCCGTTGAAATGTCTTTGGGCCACATCATAGTCTATCTGGAACTTGGTGTCCTCATAGAGTTCCTCTCCGACCCGTGTCCAGATATGGAGCGACGGATTCCGGTAGTTGGACACGTTGATTCGGACAAGCTCGGCACCGGATGAGAGGCTGTAACGCTGAGGGTTTGCCATCCGGTCGAGCCGGTCTATCAGCTTTCGTTGCCTGTCTATGACGGCATCTTTCTCTTCTGACTGCCGTTCGGCGGTTTCCGCCCTGCGGATGGCTTTGTCTATCTCCACTTGATAGCCGTTCCGCAGCTTTTCGATTCCAGATTTATGTTGCTCCTGCAACCGTGCCTTTTCTGCCTGAAGAGCCTTAATCTGTTTATTGAGTTCGGCAATCTGCCCGTCCTTGTCCGCAAGTTCCTTTTTTGCCTTGGCAAGGTCTCCCTTGCCGAACCACGCGAGGATGGTGCTCCTGCCTTCTTGCGCCTTCTCCACATCGGCCTGTAACTTGACTATGTCCTCTTCATATTGGATTACCTGCTGCCTGTAGTATTCCGAGTTCGCCTGATGCTTGGCGGTGGAGCCGACAATCCCATGCTGTAACCCGAACGGCTTCATGGCCGCAGCGTAACTGTTCTGGTATTCGCGCAGCCGGGTACGCCGCATCACATCGTCCGCCGACAGTCGTGGGCCGGATTTCGTTTCATATTTCTTTTCGCCCTCCCGTTTCCTGCGGAGACGTTCTCCGGTCACAATGGGAACGACAGTGGCGTGCAAGTGGGGAGTTTTCTCGTCCATGTGCAGCACGCACGATACAAGGTTCTCTTCGCCGAAGGTCCCCTTTAGCCATTTGAGATTGGCATCAATCCAGTTGTCCAGTCTGCCGTCATTGGCAATCTTCATCATCTGCTCATGCGTTCCGGTCAGGATGATACGGATGGCTTTTGTCTGGTTTTTGCCGACCTTGCGGCGCAGTCCGGCCGTGTCGATACGGTGCTGTACCGCCTCGGTACGGTTGGACACTCCTCCAGGGAACCTGACCAGCTCACGGTTGAGATGTGTCCGGTCCGCATTGGCATTGACCGGCACATAAATCTTTCCCTTGGCATCCTTCCTTTCTATATGGCATGACATTCCACTGTCATTGCCGCTGCCACGCTGCAGGTGGCAGACCGCGTATTGTGTATTGCTCATATCTGTTCGTTTTATGGTTGTCATTTCTGTTGTAAAATCCCGTTTTATTGCCGGAGGCATATACTTGAATCCGAAGGGGAGCCCCTCGGCTTATGGGCTTTTTGACTGCCGGACGCGAAGCGGAGGCGGTGAAAATGCCCTAATAAGCTACGGGATTTTACAACCCCTTTCCTTTGGGACAGCAAGCTGTCCGATGCCTTTCCGTCATTCCGCTCTCCCTGCATCCACCAGTTCGAGCCCGAAGGTGTCGATGAGGGACTGCAATGCGGGATTGCGTGCTATCATCTGTTGAAGGATCATCTGCGGCGTGTCCTCCATCAGCAGGAAGTCGGCGATGTCCAGTCCGGCTTCACGCTGCGCACCGGTCGCAATCCTCTCCAGCATGTCGGAGCAGGTGGCACGCCTGCAAAAGGATTCCAGCATCGGCAGCCGTCGCCTCCATTCTTCCGTCGCCTTGAGGTCGGGGAAGAGGACAACCTCCCGGCCGCACAATACCTGCATGGCCTCGCTGTTGAAACACCCGTGCATCCCTCCGGTGGCAAGCCAGATGAAGTCGGGTATGAAAAGGGCGGCGACAAGCGCCGTCTTCTCGCTCTCGACAATAGCTACAGGCTTGGCGGACATGGCGACGGAGGCGTCCGACAGCAGGTGCTCACCGAACAGGCACTGCTTCATCCTGAAGTCCGGCACCTTCCTTACCGAATGTACCCAACTTACTTGGTTGAAAGGCTCCTTGACCCGGTGTCCCGTTTCTGCGTCATAGCCCATGATCTTGCCCGCACGCACATTGCCGTCCCGGTCTATCTGCCAGAATACGGCCGCCCCGTTCCACATCCTTGAGGTGCCGACCCTGTAGAGGCGGAACAGCCTGTCCGTATCCTCCTTGCCGGCCACCTTGGTGAAGTAGCGGTATAAGGGGTTGATGTCGTACCTGCGCATGGACTGCTCCACCCAATTGGAGGGAAGAAAGGATATCCGTGGTTTCTGTTCGGGTAGTGGTTTCATCGTCGCTCTTGCAGCCATTGGTGTACAGTCGTTCTTTTCCTGCCCATTCAATTTTTCTTTGACAGCCGGATTGTCCCGGAAATATTCCTTCGGGGTATAGTGGTAGCCGCAACTGTTGATATGGTCGCAGATGCCTACATTGTCGGGGAACAAAACCTGTTCGGCCTCGTCGATATAACGGGTGAAGCAGGCTTTCCTGCCGCACTCCGGACAGACGGTCTTGCTGCCCGGACGGTATTTCTGAAGATGGAATCTGTATTCGGTCATGATGCTCTCTTTTGTGGATTCCTGCAAATGAAAACGGCCATTTGCAGTTTGCAGTTCTTGCAGTCTTGCAGGAATTTCACTTTTCCGGTATTCTGAAACTGCAAAACTGCAAAGACTGCAGGCTGCAACAAGGGGTCATCCGTTGCAGTTTCGGGTTGACGGTTCATTGTCGCTTTCATCAGATTTGCCAGATTTATCATATATGATTTTCTCATAATGTCCGGCCTTGGACTTCCGCAACAGCCCGCTCCTGCACAGTTCCCTGAGGTAGTTCATCACCGTGCGTTCGCTGACATTCTGCTGTTCCCTGCCTGTGGCGATGGCCGTCTTCGTGTCGAACGTGTCCGGCAGCAATGACAGCAGTACCTTGGGCGGTTCCTCGCATATGTCTTCCGCCACGAACGAGCGGATGCGGCGGTACGAGTCCTCGAAATAGCCGTTCAGCCGGATGGCGGCTTTGACGGAAGCCAGATCCACAAACTGCAGATGGCTCTCGTCGGATGCATACCGCAGCACCTGCATGAGCAGGGCCAGCCGTGCCACCTGCACCGGATGCTTCATCTCACGGCTGTCCACCTCGGCGTCGTCCTCTATCCGGTTGATGCGTTCCACTTTCCTGTTCCACCATGAGAAGAAATACTCTTTTGCCTCCTTGTCCATGGACAGCACATGGGATATCCTTTCTTCCTCTCCCGTGTCATAGTCCAGGGCGAGTACCTTGCCAAGTATCTGCTCCCAGCGTGCCGCCAGAGATGCCCTGTCCTCCCCACCATCATCCCAATCAGTCCATTTTGACATTTTCCAGGACTTGGGCAGCACGAACAGGAAGCGGTCAAGCAGTCCGTTATCCTCGAATCCTTTCGTGAGCAGTTCATGAACACGCTTGGTCTGCGTGGTTCCGACGATATTGATGCACGGCTGTTCTATGTGGACAGGTATCGTACTGCTCACCCTTGTCACGTCCAAAGCCCCGCCGCTCCATGCCGTGAGCAGCTGCTCTATGAGCTGTCCGTTGGTATAGCGGTTGGCGGAGTTGAACATCCCCATGATCTCGTCCACGAGGATGACCACGCTACGGGGATTGTTGTTGTGCGTCAGCAGGAGTGATTCGGGGGTGAAGTCGGACACGACGGTACGCCGCAGCACGGGCTTCTTCCCGTTTTCCCCGGCAGCTTTCCATGCCTCCAACTCCGACTCATACGCCTTGAATAGGGCATAGTCGTGCTTCCGTATGGGACGGTATGCCGCCTCCAGCGGCGGTGTCTTGCCCAGTCCCGGCCTGCCCACGAGGATGATGTAGAGGGCGGCATTGCTCTGCCATTCGCCTTTGATGCGGATACGGTAGGTGCCGCCCAATGCCGCAGATACAGCCGAAATCATGGCAGTCGCTATGAACTCTGTCTTGTAGTTCTCGTACCGGGCCATGTCAAGGATGACGGATTGAACCGTCTGCGGGAACACTTCCAGAGGGAAGCCGGTGTCTTCGGTATGTTCCGCCTCCATGCGGATCATGTTGCACAGTTCAAGTCGGGTGTGTGTCATGTCAGCCATTTCTCTTCTTGCAATAGGATGTCACACTCTCGGATTTCCCTCCCGTCTGCACACGCCGGACATCCGACCTGGCATACATGTTCTTGTTGCCCACCTTGACGGGGACGAGGTAGCCGCGCTTCGCCCACAGGTTGAGCGTGCCATCGCATACATTCAACAACTCACGGACTTGTCTTGTGTTGAGCCATGTCTCTTCCGCCTCACGCTTCATGGCGGCGTCCCTTTCCTCCTGCTGTGCCATGATGGTGCGCTGCACGATGGACTCGGCAAACATCTTCAGGTCGGCGGGCGTGACTTCCAGTTTCACGTTCGCGCCCTGTTCGACCAGACTTTCTATGGTGATCATAAATATCAGTTTTTGAATTTTGTGATGACCATCTTCAAAAGTTCCCTGATGCCTCCCTTCCGATGGCTTGTAAAAGAGAAGCACCGCCTATCCCCGGGAAGAGGATTGACGGTGCAAAAGTATATGCAGATTAAAACGAATTGATATATAATGCCTTGTCTTAAATTGTCATGACAATTCAAGTCTGCATGACCATGTAAAACGGCTCATTTTGCCTTATCCGGTAGTAGTTTCCGTTACATCTTCGGAGATGATTTCCTTGATTTCCTGTACCAGTGACCGGAACAGTTCCCTGTTCTCGTCACTCTCGATAAGAGGAGCCATCTGGTCTTTCCCGTCTTTGATGATATGCTTTGCCGTCTTCAGGAAGCCGACCGCCTGCCGTATGGCGCTCTCGCTTTTCAGCGAGGGCAGGTCGGGGAATTGCAGTGCCATTCCCACGCTATACTCCTTGGCGGCGTGCATGCCTGTAACCAGTCCTAGTTCTTTCAGCACATAGAACGGCAGTGCCTGGTGGACCGCGCTCGTGTTTATGGAAACGAAATTGCGGATGCATTGTATAACTGCCTCTTTATTTCTGCATTTGAGATAATCCGCGAGTGGCCGCTCCTGTATCTTCTTCTTTCCGGCCGTCCGCTGCGCCTGTGGCACCGTACCGCTGACGGACTCCGTTGCTGCCGAGCTGCCTCCGGTATCACTGCATCTCATCCCGTCCTTTAAGGACTGCAAAGCCCATTCGCCGATGCTGCCTTTCTCGATGGCGTCTTTCATGGCGAAATGTTTGTCCCAGTCCTCCTGCGTTCGGAAACCGTTCTTTATGGACACTTCGATAATCTGTTTGACGACAATGGAGCAGCCCATCCTTTCGGCGTTCCCTGCCTTGGGATGTCCCGCCTGCCTGCTGACCATGTCAACCATCGCCTCGAAACTCTTGCCGTAGTACAGCCAGCTCAGCACGAGAGGGGCGGACAGGGTTACGCAGCGTTTTCTCAGACTCTGTCTGAAAATGTATTTCATCCTGCCCCAGAATGTGGACGGAGGCGGGGCAGCATCCTCTTCCCTCTGTTTCCTGTACAGTTTCACGATTTGCCCAGGCACCGCGTTCTCCTTAAAGTGGAGGCCTATGTTCCTGAAGCCGTCCGTGCTGTCGTCACACCATGACTGTTGCCATTCCCGCCTGATTCCGGGCAGCTGTTTGAAGATGGCGCGGCAGACGGCAAGGTACTGCATTTCGTTCCCGTCCGCCATCATTTTCGCGAAGCGGCGGTATTCCTCCCTGTGCGCGTCTTTCCACTGGAGGATGTCCGCCTTGAACTGTTCGTATGTCTGTTTCTGCCCGTCCATATTGTATTATTACAGGTTGATATCAAATGATAAGTGGAAAAGGGGAACTGTCAGTCCAAGAGGTTTACCAGTTCCTTCTTCATCTCATCGTCAATCTTGCGGTACCGCGCGAAAGCCCGGCTGCCTTCCGAATGTCCCGACATGGAGGCTATCAGGTTCGGGTCCTTGACCTGTCGGTACAGGTTGCCGATGAATGTCTTGCGTGCGGTATGTGTGGTCGCCACCTCGTATAAGGGTTTTGCCACGTCCTCCCTTGTTTTCGGGTCGAGGACTATGACCGTGCGGTCGATGCCCACATACTTGAGTATCTCCTTTATCTTTTTGTTATAGCCGAAGTGCGAGAACCGGGGGAGCAAGGCGTCCTCCAGATCCTTGTAGCGTTCCAGTATGTCCAGCGCCTTCTGGTTGAGCGGCACGCGCACTGTATTGGCATGTTCCATCTTCGTCTTCTGCGGGATGTACTCCACGAAGCCGTCCACGATGTTTGCCTTGGTCAGCCTGTTCAGGTCGCTGACACGGCACCCTATCAGGCACTGGAACATGAAGATGTCACGATAGACCGGATAGGTTGCCCCCATGCCGCTCAGGTCGGCGTAGTACACCTTGTCCCGCTCTTCGAGCGTCAGGTAGAACGGGTCGCCGTACATCGGCCGGGCAATCTGGTACTGGTCAAAGGGATTGTTCCTTGTCAGCCCGCGCTTGACGCACCACTTGATGACGGTGCGGATGCGGTAGAGGGAGCCCGACATGCTGTTCTCGGAACGCTTCTGTTCGACGTTGCGGCGTACCTCATTCCGGTAGAATACGGGGTACATGTCCACGTACTTGTGTTCCTCCTGCATCCACAACTTGAAGTCCCTGATGTCGTCCGCCGTGACGGTGTCGATGCACAGGTGGAAACCCCTCTGGTGTAGCACTTCGTGGCGGAAACGCTCGTAGCGCAGCACCTTGTTGAGATTGTCGAGATGGTGCTTGCGGCTTTCATCCGCAAGCGGTGTTTCCTCGACGTATTTCCGTATCTGGTACGAGAGCAGGTACTCGTCGGCCTTGTTGCCGCCCCTCGCGTTGATGCCGGGATGGTGGTATTCCTCTATCAACCCCTTGAGCCAGCTGCCGTCCACGCCCCGGTGGTACTCTTTCGTGATGAGATGGGTGATCTGCTGCACGTCCTTGTCGAAGTTCATCTTCTTTTCCTCCGACACCAGGGCCACGCGGGGCTTGTATCCCTGCCGTTCCGGGCTCCAGTGGTTGGGGTTGATGGACAGTTCGCTTGCGGCCTTGATGTCCACGCCGCCGATGTCCCGGACACGGAAATAGACACGTGCCTGGTCGGTGATGTTGTTCTTGGCGGCGGTCTTTCGGATGAATGCGGTCACTTTCATATGTATGTCCTCCTTTCTGTTTAGTCTATCATCTCCACAAGCCTGCGCTTCATGTCATCGTCTATCGTGCGGTAGCGACTGAATGCCCTGCTGCCCTCCACATGTCCCGACATGGAGGCGATGAGGTTAGGGTCGGGCACCTGCCTGTACAAGTTGCCTACGAAGGTCTTGCGTGCCGTATGACTGGTGGCCACTTCGTACAAGGGTTTCTGCATGGTGTTGTAACCGTGCGTGTCGAGGATGGTAACCGTCCGGTCTATTCCGCAACGCTTCAGCAGTTCCCGTATGCCGAGGTTGTAGGTGTGTATCTGCTTGAACGGGAACAGTCTGCCGGCATTGGCATCGTAACGTTCCAGTATCTTCAGTGCCTTCTCATGCAGCGGCACCCTGACGGTCTTCGCCTGGCATTTCTTCGTCTTCTGCGGCATGTATTCCAGAAAGCCGTCCTTGATGTTGGCCCTCGTGAGCCTGTAGAGGTCACCCACTCGGCAGCCGACATAGCAGTGGAACACGAAGATGTCCCGTATGACGGCCAGCTTCGGGTTGTCGCTCAAATCCGCATCGTAGAGAATGTTCCTCTCTTCCGAAGTGAGGAAGAAAGGGTCGCCGTAGGTGGGCTCCTTGCAGCCGTAGAGGGCATAGACCTCGTTGTCGGAATACTTCATCTTCTTGCACCAGTGCAGGAAGGTGCAGAACAGGTTCATGGTGTTGATGACGGTCGTGCCGGAAAGCGGCCTCGGCCTGTGGTTGATGAGCATACGGGGAGCATAGAAGTCGGGGTGTTCCTGCCGCAGCTTGTACTCGTCCACGACATAATCCCTGAAACCGTTCATCTGCTCCAGCGTGACGGTCTCCACGAAGAGGGTGAAGTCCGCCTCGCCCAGTATCTCCCGGCGGTAGTCGTGGTAGCGGGTCATCTTGCGCTCGAAGCGGACGATATGCTCCTTGGTCCTCTCCGCGCCGTCGAACTTCTCCAGATACTCATGGACGCGGGCAAGCAGGTTCGGATGGTTGCGCTCGAAGGCGCGGGCAGGGTACAGCACATCCTCGATGACCTGCCTCATCCACCTGCTGTCCGCCTTGTCCGAAAAGGTCTTCTCCGCCCGCTCGATGATGGAGGCAATCTGTTCCGGCAGTCGTTTCTGCTCTACGGCAGGGACAGCCGTTGTGCGCCTGTAGCTGAGGGTATCAGAATCCCAATACCTGTCCTGTACCTCAAGGGGAGAGACCACTTTTATGTCCACACTCTTCTCCCTGACCCGGAAACAGATGTTCGAGGTCTCTGGGGAGCATTTCTTCAGATAGACGGAAACTTTCATCGGCGTTGCTTTTTCGGTTATGCGGCAAAGGTATAACAAATTCCCGTATATGTTCCCATATATCCCGAAGAAACTTGCAACGGATTAAGACAAATTAAAAAGTTATTCCCGAATCTGACACCACATAAAATACAGTATATCAATGATTATATTTGCACTTGTTTAGCTCTTTTTTTCATTTTGGCCTTTATTCGACTTCCCTAATATTATATATTGCAGTTCCACGCTTTCTTCCAATAGCGGAAGGGAACAGCGTTTCTATATTCCGGAGCGTGTGCTTGACTACTTCAATGAAGAGTTTGACTACCGGGAGGTTGCCAACAGCAGTGATCTGACCGACATAGCCGTAGCACTCTTTGTCGGAATGCTCGATACGCCCGCCGTGTCTACCGGAGGTGGTGGCGGAGGTTCGCAAAGCGATCTTCCCTGGCGGGACAAGGATGATGACGACCTGCAATGGGCCCGCCGCTGTGCACGTGCTGCTACCCTCCTATTGGGCAAGAAACCGAGAACAGGATTAAGACGATAAAGTCATGAAACAAGCACACAAAAAGCGGCCGCCTCGTGCGACCGCTAATAGTCCGCCAGGATTGTCGGATATGGGGGAATTTTATTTTATAAATCTGGAAAATTTAATATACAACTATTTAACCATTTGTAAATGAGTAGTTTATGAATTTTG
>OOBJ01000511.1_pt1 | contig 31111 bp, 19 predicted proteins | sample 1671331 | NCBI WGS metagenome assembly OOBJ01 (sample SAMN06348145, study PRJEB24527) | human gut metagenome | biome: human gut; feature: ankylosing spondylitis patient; material: feces | host: Homo sapiens | place: China | collected 2015-10 | reverse complement strand
TCCTTCATCCTTATTCTCATATCTTGATATATATTTTTCGTTTGTACAACTGGTAGCCGATACACCAGTTAATGGCGATAAACAGCAAGGCAAAGGCAAGGGAACCGGCGGTTTCACCGAAAACGGGCATGAGGACTATATTGTATAAGAATCCGTGTATGCTGATGCTGCCGTCTCCCCACGGGAAACTGATACTACCGCAAAGTATGCTAAGTACGCCGCCCAATACATACATGAACAGCGGATTCACACCGAATGCCTCGAAAAACATGCTCCACTTCTTATAGCCTTTCACATCAATAATCCAGATAAGCAATGCCAGAAAACTGGATGCCAGTCCGCAAGTGACGAGTACGTAGGTAGGAGACCATATTTTCTTGTTGATGGGGCAACCGTAGCTTAGCAGGAAACCGGAGAAAGTAAGGATAACACCTACCAGCAACAGTGTGATAAGCTGCGAATTGAGAAATGAGGCACGGTCTTCCGACTTGTTGCCATCCAGCATCAGCCGCCCTACACAGAAGCCCAGCAACACATGTGCAATGGCAGGAATGGTGCTTAACAAACCTTCGGGATCTATGCCGTTATCCTTGTACATGTGTGCAGGGGTCAGGATGGCACGGTCTACCACGGAAAGAATGTTTGTTTCATTATAGGCGAAACCGTTGCCGCACATCAACAGTATGAAGTAGCCTGTCAATAGGCCGGCTATCAGATAAGGTATATGTTTATGCTTCATGGTTAGTGCAATGATGGAGGCTGCTCCGTAGCAAAGGGCCAGCCGTTGCATGACACCCAGAATACGGATACGGTCGAATGTCCAGACGGAAGCCCATAGCTTCTCTCCGAAACTGAGGTCGTCCGGAGCGGAGGCCCAGTAATAGCAGAAACGCGAGAACCAGCCGATAGCCATGCCTATAAGGAAAATGACGATGGTGCGTTTCAGTATCTTCATGCCGGCGGCGTGGCTGAACTCGAAGTTGTATTTCTTCAGGGAAATGTATGTGGAAATTCCCATGATAAACATGAAGAAGGGAAAGACGAGGTCGGTGGGGGTCAGACCATTCCACTCTGCATGCCGCAAGGGGGCATAGATATGTCCCCACGAACCGGGGTTGTTTACCATAATCATACCTGCGATGGTGACACCACGGAGAATGTCGAGTGCAAGGATGCGTTTACTTACTTTTGTACTGTTCATTGTAATATTTGTGTGTTAAGTTAATTATCAATCCTAATTATCAGCTGCCTTTGTACATTCGTCTACCAGATAGGCAATGGATACATAGGGGATACCTGAGTTTGTTGTCAATCCGATTTCACAAGTACGGCTGTTAGAGTAGCCTATATTCACTCCGGACGCTTCTATTTGCGGGCGGAGTTTGCGTAGGGCGTACGAGTTCAGCTCAGGATAGGTGAATCCCCGGTCTCCGGCAAAACCGCAGCAACCTACTTCTTCCGGCACGATGACTTTATTGGAGCAAAGGCGTGCAAGGGCTATAATGGTATCTGCCAGTCCCATTTTCCGCATGGAGCAGGTGATGTGGATTGCTACGGGGCGGTTAATAGGTGTGAAAATCAGCTTCTCACGTAAGAATGTATAGATGAATTCTGCAGGTTCATACAGTTTCATCTTCTTGATACATTCGCGCATGCGGTGCAGACAAGGGCTTTGGTCACAGAGGACGGGGTATTTGCCTTGTTCGCTGGCTTCCCAAAGTGCGGCCTCCAGTTCGGCTGTCTTGCGATCGGCAATGTCCAGCATCCCTTTACTTTCCCAAATGGTGCCACAGCAAAGCTTGTCCATATCTTTCGGGAAGATGATTTCGTAACCGGCTTTTTGCAACAAGGACACCATTTTATTTACCAATGGCTGCTCTACGGGAGACTTCTTTGCCAGACCCATAGTCTGGTTGATGCAGCTGGGGAAGTAGACGACTTTGTAGTTACGAGTTACAGAGCTACGAGCTACAAGTGCTGCGCTATTATGCTGCATAGTGCTTGTAGCTTGTAACTCCGTAGCTTGTAACTGATAACTTTTCGGCATAGCCGGCGTCCATAGAGGTATGCCTAATGCATTGTGCAGCCCCTTGGTAATGCCGCTCATCGCCTTTGTCCCTAATAGTGAATGTCCGAAGTTGGCTAAGGACAATACGGGACGCAGTGCACTCTTGACACCAGCGAAATGATTGGCGACAAAGTCTCCGGCTTTGTATCCCAGACTGCCTTTGGGTAATGCTTCCTGGCGGATTATATGGGTAAGGTCGCCCGTATTGATACCCATCGGGCACGACATGGAGCAGAGGCCGTCTCCGGCACAAGTCTGGTTGCCGGGATAGCGGTATTGTTTTTCGAGCAGTGCAAGGCGTGTCGGGTCCTCGCCGCTTTGTTTCAGCCGGGATATTTCGCGCTGCAACACGATACGCTGGCGCGAGGAAAGGGTAAAGCCGCAGGAGAGACAGTTGACTTCGCAGAAACCGCACTCGATGCATTTGTCAGCTACGAGTGACGTAGCTTGTCTCTTGTCACTCATCACTAATAAAGGCAGCGGCTTGAAGTTCTTGATATGGCATTGCGGGTCATCATTGAAAATGACACCGGGGTTTAGCAATCCTTGTGGGTCAAACAGCTCTTTGACGGCTTTCATGGCTTTGTAGGCGTCATCTCCCCATTCATGGCGGACAAAGGGAGCCATATTCCGGCCCGTGCCATGCTCGGCTTTTAGGGAACCGTCATATTTATCTACTACCAAGGTCTTGATGTCATTCATCAAGTCTTCGTAGCGTTTCACTTCCGCTTGGGTACTGAAGGACTGGTTGATGATGAAGTGGTAGTTGCCTTCGAGAGCATGGCCGTAGATGCAGGCGTCATTATATCCGTGGCGGGCTATGAGCTGTTGCAGTTCTGCCGTTGCCTCCGGAAGGTCTTCAATGTGGAAGGCGATGTCTTCGATGAGGCAAGTGGTTCCCGGCTGGCGCGTACCTCCCACAGAGGGGAAGATGCCGGAACGGATGGCCCAGTATTTGGAATATTCCTCCGGACGGTCGGTGAAGCGTACCGGAATATAGGTGGTGAAGGCTTGCAGGCAAGCTTCAATGGCAGATATGTTCTGTTGCAGTTCTTCCGGGGTACGGGCTTTGGTTTCGGTCAGCACTGCTGTCAACCCGGTTTCGTCGCCGGGCTCCACGCCGGGGAGGGCAGAGGAGGCAACTTCGCCTTTGTATTTTAGGAATACGGGGTCGTTGACGGAAGAAAGGCTTTTATAGTCTAGCATTTCAGCCCCTTTTACTGTCCATTCGCCGGTTTCGTCGACCAGCTTCTTCATGGCTACCACAGCGCGGCTCGCTTCTTTGATGGTCTTGAAGTAGAGCATAGCGCTGGCCTTGTAGGGATAATCATATTCAGTCTTCATCGTCACTTCCGAAAGGAACGCCAGTGTACCTTCGGAACCTACCATGAGGTGGGCAATGATTTCGAATGGGTCGTCGAAACGGACGAAGGGCAACAGATTGAGCCCGGTTACATTTTTGATGGAATATTTGTAACGGATGCGTTCGGCCAGTTTTTCGTTGGTACGTATTTCATCGCGCAGTTCGCAGATGCGGCGAATGAAGTCACGGTGACTCACTTCGAAGGAGGCGCGGCTGACGGGATTTCCGGTATCCAGCAGGGTACCGTCCATTAGGATGATACGGGCGGAAACAAGCACCTTGTCGCTATTGGCGTGCGTACCGCAGTTCATGCCGGAAGCATTGTTCATGACAATACCGCCTACCATGGCGCTTTTCACCGAGGCGGGGTCCGGTGCAAACTTACGGCCGTAGGGAGCCAACAGTTCGTTCACACGTTGTCCGATGATGCCCGGTTGGAGGGTTATCTGTTCGTAGTCGGCGGATATGCTGTATTTTTCCCAATTCTTACCGGCTACGATGAGGATGGAGTCACTAATGGCTTGGCCCGACAAACTGGTCCCTGCCGCTCGGAAGGTGACGGGCAGCCCGTGGCGGCTCGCCAGTTTCAACAGTTGTGAAACTTCATCTTCGTCTTTCGAACGGATTACAATCTGGGGAATCAGTCGGTAAAAACCGGCATCCGTACCCCAGGCCAGCCGGCGAAGTTCGTCGGTGTAAATCCTTTCCTGCGGAATGAATTGTTTTGCTTCCTGCAGGAAAGCCATGTAACTATGCTCTTTCATGTTCACTTTTTTTTATTGCATCACTTCGCTTCAAAGTGCTCTGTAAACGTGTCTTACGAGGGGGTACATTCAGTCGTATACTGAATATATTTAAGTATACGACTGAATGTGGTTCTGTATACGACTGAAATAGTCTCCGTATCAGGCTCTTTTCCCTTCCTTATTTATCTGTAAATTTATTTATATAAATAATACTTTTTCGACAACTTACGGAAGTCTTCGGCATCTTTATACCAGTAGTCGCGTATGTCCTCCCAACGGTTCCGTTTCGAGAAGCGCTCGCGTATCTGCCGCGAACCGCTTACTTTGTCGAACATGTTGAAACGTCCCTTGTCGGCATGGTCAAACACGGCACGGTCAGGATAGAGGGCGGCGACTTCCTGCATGACCAGGAATTGCAGGTCGCTCAACGGTGCTTTGCCGAAATCCATGATGTGCACTTGCACACCTTGCAGCAACTCGCCTTTGCCTACACTATAGAACGGCTTTAGGTACATCGGTCTGAAGATGACCCCCGGTACGTTCAGACGGTTCAGGTTTCCGGCCAGCTTTTCCGCTTCCATCCATGGTGCGGCAAACATCTGGAACGGAATGGTATACCCCACGCCGATAGACATATATCCTAGTTCGCCCAGAATGCCGCTGACGGGGTAGAAGAATGCAGAATGAGGATGTGGAATGTGTGGAGAGGAGGGAACCCATTGCAGTCCGGTTTGGGTATAATCCATCTTGCGTTTCCAGCCTTTCATCTTCACTATGTGGAGATTACATTGTTCCCCATCCTTCAACATCTTCTCGCCATTGAGCATCAGTGCCAGCTCACCGCAAGTGAGGGCGTAAAGGTACGGAATTTTAAACTGGCTTACAAAAGAAATGCAATCATCTTCAACCAAGTTGCCTTCAATCTTCAATCCGCCTACGGGATTGGGCCGGTCCAGCACAATGAATTCCTTGCCGTTTTCGGCAGCGGCTTCCATGGCCAGTCCCATGGTGCTGATGTAGGTAAAGGAACGGCAACCGATGTCTTGGATATCATACACTAATACATCCACATCTTTCAGCATGTCCGGCGTGGCCTTGCGGGTCTTTCCGTAAAGCGAATAGACGGGCAGTCCGGTAGTCGCGTCTTTGATGTCCGTCACATGGTCGCCTGCGTGCACATCGCCGCGCACGCCGTGTTCGGGGCCGTAGAGTGCCACAAGGTTCACGTTGGGCGCCTCGTGCAGGATGTCAATGGTGGACCTCATCCGGTTGTCCACCCCCGTCGGGTTGGTAATCAATCCTACACGCTTACCTTCCAGGCATCGGAAATTCTGTTCTTTCAGTACCTCGATACCGGTCTTTATTCTGATCTTCTGTGCTTGCATCGCACCTCCGCAAAGGAGGCAGAGCAAGGATATAATAATAGTCCTCTTCATAACCAATCACTAAATATTACTCACAAAACATTAATCATTAACCATTAATCATTTTTTTCCATATTCCGGGTCTATCCTTCTGTCTGCAAAAATGGTGACAACAACCGTGGCGAAACAGCATATCATTACCAACCAGAAGAAGTCCGTATATCCGATAGCCTCCTGGATATATCCCGCAAACATACCTGGTATCATCATGCTTAGTGCCATGAATGCGGTACAGATGGCATAGTGGGATGTTTTGAATTCACCTTCGGAGAAGTACATCATGTAGAGCATGTAGGCCGTGAAACCGAAGCCGTAGCCAAATTGCTCGATGGCGATGGCGGTTGAGATAGCAAACAGATTGTCGGGCTGGGCAATGGCAAGATAGACAAACGTCAGGCATGGCAGAGTCATGCATCCTGCCATCCACCAGATGGATTTTTTCAAGCCAATGCGTGATGCGAACAATCCTCCGAGGATACCGCCCAGGGTGAGGAATATGACTCCGATGGTGCCGTATACGATACCTACTTCTGCTGTCGATAGTTCCAGACCTCCCGATTCTTTGGAGGCAACCAGGAAAGGCATACACATTTTGATGAGGAATGCTTCAGGCAGGCGGTACAGCAACATGAACACGATGGCCAGCAATGCGCCCGGTTTGGTAAAATAGGTGGCGAATGTTCGTCCGAATTCTCTGAATATAGCTCCTGCAGTGGCGGCATCGGCAGCCAGTGTTGACTTATCTGAGGTGGGTTTGGGGACTGCAAAGAGGTGATAGAACGTCACCAGGCTGAACAGAACGGCTGTAACCAGCATCGTGATGGTCCATGACAGCGGAATGTTTTCGGTTCTCAGTTCGATGGCGCCGGCAATGGCTACGAGCACGCCTTGTCCGAAGATAGAGGCGAGCCGGTAAAACGTGCTTCGGATGCCAACGAAGGCTGCCTGGTCACTCTGTTTCAGTGCCAGCATGTAGAAGCCGTCGGCGGCAATGTCGTGTGTGGCAGAGGCAAAAGCCGTGATGATGAACAGCATCAGCGTGATGCTGAACATGCTGATGGGGGTTGTTCCGGCCGCCATAGTCGCCTCGTCCGGCCGTGGAATGGACAGCGTCAGCAGGATGAATGCCACAGACATCAGAATCTGCATGGAAAGGGTCCACCATCTTTTGGTCTTGATGATGTCGACAAACGGGCTCCAGAAGGGTTTGATAGTCCATGGCAGATAGAGCAGGCTTGTGAACAAGGCCATTTCTCCGTTCGGTACGCCCATTTTGGTAAACATCATCACGGAGATGTTGTTTACGATAAAATATGGAATGCCTTGTGCAAAGTACAAGGTGGGTACCCATGCCCATGGCGATATGTTTTTTGTATGGTTCATGATATTGATTTATTGTGTTCTATTCGATTATTCATACAGCTTGTCAATGCTGGCACCTATATAGTAGTGCAACAGTATTGCATCATACTTATACCCTTGCTCGCCCATCACGGCTGCACCTATTTGGCAAAGTCCCACACCATGCCCCCAACCGGCACCGGTGAGGATGAAGCGTCCGGGAATGCCTTCGGCGGACAACTCCTCTTTGTCTACCACGAAGGCAGAGCTGTAGAGGTGTGAAGTGGAGAGCGTGCGGCGGATTTCCAGTTCCTTGCCGATGGTGAGTGTGCGTTTGGTTCCCACAATCTTCAGTTTCCAGAGGCGTCCGCTGGTTCCGCGGGCTATGGGGATAAGGTCGATGATTTGTCCGTAGTCAATGCCTGAACGTTTCAGAATGAGGGCTGAAAGCTCTTCCTGGGTATATTCCACTTTCCAGCGATAGAAGTCCGTAGTCTCCTGGTCATAGTTATTGAGTACCTGCGAGAGGATTTTCTTGTCGGTGGTGTTGCAGAATGCTTCGGGGGAGGTACGAATCCAGCGGTCCGCTTCGACTTCCTGCGTCAAATCGGGCAGTGTGGCGTGCGTTTTGCTGTCTCGTTGTTGGGCAAGATAGGGGTATTTGATGTCTTCCCAGCAGTATTGGAACTCCTCGAAAGCACCGCCGCAGCATTTGGAGAAACGGGCGTCGCAAATCTTACCATCAGATGTCAGTACCTGGCCGCGGGTAGCGGAGATGGCTTGTTTCACAATATCGGTAGAGGCACGTGTAATGCCCTGGTAGCGTTGACAATGGTCGTCGGCGCATACATCGAAACGTGTGTGGTCTTCTCGGTCGTACCAGCGAATCAGCTCTTCGTCGGTCTGCGTAAAGGCCGAGTAGTTAGCTTGGGCTTCGGTGATTTCCTTATTCTTTTGTATTTGTGCCAGTAGCCAGCTTCGGGAGATGACAGCGTGTGCCTTGAGCAGCTCCAGAGAAGCGGTGGCACTCATCTCGGAGGAGATGACGCTGGTCAGATAATCTTCTACATGGATGACGTTGATGCCGGTGAGCTTTCCATTCTCAACGATGATTTTGAGAGCACCCAGAAAACGCTGGTCTTCCTTGCGCTCCCAATGGAAATTGATGCCGATGGTAACGTCCAATAGTTCGAAGGCATCGGTCTGCTCGTGTTGCGGTTCAAACAGCAGTTCGTCATACCGGCGTCCATTCCAGAGAATCTTGCCTTCGTCGTAGGTCACTACCTGCTTGCCGCTGACTTCCGTTCCGTCCATGCGATACGGATTCAGCAAAACGAATTCTATCTGCGGTTCAAACAGAATGCCTACTTGTACTTTGGGCTCTTTCATAATGGTATTTCTTTAAAATTAGAGTTCTTGGATTTCAGAAGTCATATTTTTTCCCTGATACGCTGCCGTACCTTGTGGAAATCTGTGGCAGAGAGGCATACTTCACTTAATATCTGCGCCACGTCTTCCGCAGTGATTTTCAAGAAATCCTTTTCTACGGGGGTGATAAAGACACCTCCCAAGTCGACGGATGCCGGGCTGCTCAACAGATTGGCTTCTCCTTCGGCAGTATAGCAGGCGGGGCGGTGTTTCTCGCGCGGGAAGACAAAGACCACCCAACGGTCGGCCTCGTATAGGACCAGTACGTTCATCATCGGCTCGTCTTCTTCGGGTTTCACGTCCAGAGAACGGTAAATGATGTCGAACAAGTCTGCCGCGTCCTCTTTGGAGGTGGATTCAATCACAAGTGTGGCACGGGGAGCGTCGTCAAGATACCACAGTGCTGCTTTCCTATAATCGGCTATTTTCCCGGCAGTCTGTCCGCGCCAGTCCTTTTCAATAGGCATGAACCCTTTGTTTCCTGCCTGGAAATGAGCATGGTCGGGGGCGGAAGCACCACATTTGGGACCGTTGTAGAAGATGGTGTAATCCGTCAGCGCCTCGGCCAGCTCCAGCATGTCGGTGAAGCGGGTGGCTATGCGTTGAGGGGTATGTGCCAGTTCCGGTACTGTCAGGTGGCGGGGGAAGATGGGGAACGGATTCACCAGAATATTGTAGTGTCCTCCGAACGGGATACCTTTCTGTACCGGCGGCAAATTGGCCGGGCACAGAAAGCATTTCCGTTCCAGGATGGACTTGGCATCCACTTTGGCACCGGAGGAAACGATGCGTGCGGGGTTGAACTGTACCTTATAAAGTATCCCGTTTACATTCAGCTCTTTCACCCGCACACCGGAGAGGGCGGCATAGTTGTTGCGTGCCGTCTCCCAGGATGCCAATTGTCCAGTCAGAAGATGGTGTATCGTTTGATTCATATCACTTGTTTTTGTTCATCGCTATGCGTGCCTGAAGTTCCCAGGTACGGATGCGGTCTTTGTAGAGGTTGTGTCCGTTCATTTTCACGATGTCCAGTGAGGCATCGGAGTTGTCGTCCCAGCGGCGGCAGAGGTAGACCACGTCGTACACGCGTCCTATCTGGTACTGGCGGGAGAAGTTCAGTCCCAGTGCATAGTCTTCGCCATAGCTGGTATTGGGTACTTTCACTTCGCGCAGTACCGGGGTATAGAAGGCGCGCGGGGCACCCAGACCGTTGATGCGGAGGGCGTTGTTGCGTCCGTTTGCCGGAGTCCATTCCTTGTGGTCGATGATGCCCGGAGCAATCATGTTCATGTTGAAGTCCGTCATCATATAGGTGCCTACCACCATGGCGCAGTTCTGTTCGTAGAAGGCGCGTACCATGATGGCGAGTGTGTTTTCGTCTTTGTATACGTCATCGCTGTCCAGCTGCACGGCAAACTTGCCACACTTGGGGTGGTGTACACCTACATTCCAGCAACCGCCGATACCGAGGTCGTTGCGTTCGGGGACGATATGGATGAGGCGTTCGTCGTCCTTGAATTCGTCGATGGCCTCCGTTGTGCCGTCTGTGGAGTGGTTGTCGATGATGATAAGATTATATTTGAAGTCTGTCTTCTGCATCAGTACCGACTTGATGGCATCGCGGATGGTACGGATACGGTTGCGCACCGGAATGATGACGGAGGCCTCATATTCGAAGTTACCGGCAGAGAACTCAATCTTCTTGAACTCCGGTGCCAGATATCCCCCGATTTCTTTCAGATGTTCGGTACATGCCTGCTCCATCTCAATCTGGCGGTCACGGTTTTTGGGGTCTACATAGTCGAAAATCTTTTCGCCGCTCTTGCGGGTATCGTTTTCCACCTCGCTGTATAAGTATTCGTTGATATGTACCAAGTCTGAATGTTGGCTCAATTTCAAGCGCAGGTCGTAAAGTCCGGCGAAGTTGTAGTCAGACTTCATGTGTCCGGCGGCTTCCTTTAGTTTTTCGGTGTTGAAAAGGAGCAGGGAGCCAAAGTTGAAGTCATCCCTCAAGGAACCGAATTGGTAGTCGATTACCGGAGCGTTGCTCTGCTTGCCGTCTGCTATTTGGTAGTGGTCGGCATATACCATACCGGCGCTTGAATCTTCAAGGATGTGTATCATACGTTCCAGTGCAAACATACCCATTTCGAGCGTAGTCTCTTTGGTATAAAGCAATGTGTATTCTCCCTTGGCTGCATTAGCAATAGCTTTGAGAGTTGCACTGCATCGGTCGTGATTAACCGGATTTCTTCTATAAGTCCTGTCGCCTGTAGGCTATTCACTGTTTTTTCTACTTGTTCTTTTCCTGCGTAGGGAAGAAAGCAACTGATTTTATTCATGATATATCTTTTAATTTTTAATTCTCAATTTTTAATTCTCAGAAGTCCCACTTCCCCGCTGGTTGCCGTGAATAGAACTTCGTGGCCGTTCAACGGAACTACGGTACTGATGAGTGAATTTCCTATTTTATGTTTCCACAGTACTTTGCCTGTTTTTCCTTCCAGTGCGAAGATAAGTCCTTCTTTGGTACTGCCAAACATTACCCCCTCTTTTTCCACTTGCATGGAGGGGGCATGCTCATAACCGAAACCTACATTGGTTGCCCACAACTCCCGCGGAGTATCTCCTTGAGCTGCATAGCAAACAATGCTGTCGTTCATCGTTTTGCTATAGATACGTTCACCGTCTTCGGAAAGTCCGATGGTCTCGCGCACCATGGACTGGAAGGTGCGCCACACGGTATTGCCCGTATGGATGTCTATAGCGGTCATGGCGCGTTGCGGGTCGGTAATGAATACTTTACCGTCGGCAGCTACCGGCCATACGGCGGCAGGAGAGAAGTGCATGCGGGTCAGTCCGCCCGTCCATTTCCACAACTCACGTCCGTCAGTCTTGTTCAAGGCATACAGTGTATTGTCCCATGCGCCGAAGATGACCTTGTCTTCCGTCACCAACGGCTTGGTTTCGATGTAGCCCTTCACGCCGGTGTAGGTCCAGATTACTTTTCCTGTATGGATGTCTGTGGCGCGGAAAGTGGCATCACTGGCACCGATGTAGGCGGTACCGTCTGCGATGGTCACGGCTCCGAGTACCGGTTCGGCAGCTCTTACCGTCCAGAGCAGGTTGCCGTCTTTGGCATTCAATCCGTAGATGTGGCGGTCGGCAGACCCGAATACAACGATACCTTCGCTTACGGCCGGAGTACCGACAATACGTTTGCCGGATTCAAAGCTCCATAGCTTTTTGCCGTTTTTCAGGGCGTAGGCTGTCAGCCGTCCCATATCGTCTCCTACGAACACTTTATCTTTTTCTACGGCGGGCGAGCAGTAAATGCCTGCACCCGTCTGTACCATCCATTGTTCCTTTACTTTCAGATATTCCTTGTTGACCGAGAAGTCGGGATATTTCTCCGCTTTTCCATTGCGGTCGTAATATTGCCCGGCCAGCGAGAAGGCAGCCCATTGCTTCTTAGGCTCGCCGATACGTTGCGTGTATACACGGATGGAGTCTTTGGTTACTTCGTAAATGCCATAACCCGGTTTTCCTTCTTTGTCGCGCAGGTTGCTGCGCATCAGTACGCCCGGAATGCCGTCATAACGTAAATCCCGGTTGCTGTGATAATGCCCGCCGATAAACAGGCGCACGTTGTAAGGGCGGACGGCATCCGTCACCTCATACCAGTTGTCCACATCCCCGTCCATTAGCGGGTAGTGGGTGACAAGTATCACCGGTTTGTCTTTGCCATTTTTCTCCATTTCCTCCGTCATCCAACGGATATCTTGCGGCACTACATGCCCGTAGGCCATACGCATCAGCGGACCGGAGTTGAAGCCGAGGAAAAGGAATCCCTTATGCTCGAACTCGAAGCGTTCGCCGCCAAAGATTTCTCCGAAAGCGGTGCAGCCGGAGTCGCTCCATTTCGTTTCATGGTTGCCAAGGGCTACGTGGTAGGGTACTTTCAGCAAGTCAAGGCACGATTTCACTTTTTCCATGGTGGCACGGTCGCCTTCTTCGGTCAGGTCGCCCGTCACCAGGACAAAGTCGATACTGTCGGTGGCATTAATCTGTGCCACGGAACGCAGCAGGTCCTCTGTGGGATTCGGATTGTTCGGGGTCAGATGAATGTCTGTCAGTTGGGCAAAACGGAATGTCCCTTGCTGTGCCTGCATCCCCAGGGGGAGCAGGCAAGCCATCAGGACAATTATTAACAGTCTTCTGTTCATAGATGATGATTGGTTGATATTATTTGTTGTCGTTGAAGAATGTCAGCACAGCATTCATGAGTGCCTCTCTTTCAGAATCAGTACGTATGGATTCAAAAGGGAATCCCAATACAAAAGTCTTGTAGTCGCCCTGGTAGGCCACACCGGCACTCAGGTTGTTTTCAGAATACCGCATCACGGTGTGTGCATCTTTGGTTGCCGGTTCAATGGCGTCCGGTGATTCCACCACATACGAATCGGCATTCAGCTCATTGTGATAGGTATAGTTTCCTGAAAGGGCGGGGAACGGAGAAGCTACGCTTTTCACCTTACCCATTGTAGCCGCTTGTCCCACACGCCACTTATATTTCAGTACTTCCATCGCAAATTTCTTGTCGGCTTCGTCGGCAGTTGCAAGGCGGTTGTCCCATAAATCCGTTCCTACAAAAGCGCCCGAAACAAAGATATTTCCACCTTGCTTACAATAAGCCACAATAGCCTCCTGCATCGGTTTGCTGAAAGTCTTGAACTCCAACGGTTTTACGCCTCCCCGTCCCATCTTGGTCTGGCACTGTTTCCCAAGTATCAAGTCCACATACCTATACTCTTTCATATCTACCGAAGTATTTTTATCTCCCCTTCCTACGGGGGAGGGGTTGGGGGAGAGGCTTTCGTTGCTACACGATACAAACGAATATCCCGCTTTCAGGATAGCGGCACCATGTATGGCAGGATAATCGAACGTATTTCCTGCGATGACTTGGGTCTCGTAATTTCCATAACTGTCGCCGAAACCGGAGGCGTCGTCGTCCATCCAGGGAATGGAACGGCGGTATTCCTTCATCTTGCCAATGTAGCTGATGTCCCGGATATAGGGGACCCCGTGGTCCTGCTCATCCAGAAATCCGGCAAGGAGGGTGTCGGCGGGGGTGGGTGCCGTAAAGTCGGCAGGGGCACTGATACGGTCGAATCCGTTTATCACCAATACGGTACCTTTGGAATTGAACGCCCGTCCGGCAGAAAGAATTTCGGAAGGGAAACTTTCACCGCCCTTGTTGACAGCGGTAACCTTGTAGCTGCATACCATGCCGGCGGGGAGCGTGGTTCGGTAACTGTTGCCGTCCACCAATACTCCGTTGTCGAAATCCCCGTCGCCGATACGGGTATAAACAATGTATTTCTCTGCTACGGCAGTCGGTTCCAACGCATCCGCTACGGGTTGCCAGGTCAGTTCCACTTCGTTCTCGCTGGTCATGCGCAAGGCCATGTGGTCTACTGGTAACGGTTGCACTACATAATCCATGTGGTATTGTGAGCAGAGGAACTGCAACATACCTTTATAGATGGCGCGGCTTACGGTGAAACGGAAACGTGGGTCCAGTCCGTAGCGCATGTCTGCAAAGTTTTGATGGGAAAGCAGTTCGAGCAGCATGGTAGGTACGCGGGGTACACGGGCCTCATAGTAAGATTGGTTCCATTTGCCACGGCGTGTCCATTGAGGTTCGTAGAGGGTACGCACGTCGCGCACGATGTTGGACTGAATCAAGTCTGTCAGGTCGTGGCTCAGATAGCGTGATGCTCCGTTGGCGAACTTCTCATTGTAGGCGTTGGTATGGTAGATGCCGAGTGTCCCGATGATGGAATCGTTCAGTGTAGTTCCTGCATCGGAGTGGAAGGCGAAGGCCATGTTGACGGGGATGTTCAGCCCTCTCTCCGTCGGATTCACGGCAGAGCCTCCGGAAAGGTAGTTCACCCAGATACCACGGCATTTATAGTCATCCGTATAGTCGTTCTTTCCGTTGCTTTCTGAATATACGCTGTCCGGTATGCCTGCCCATTGCAGCCAGTAGCGGGCGGCTTCGCAGAAGCGGGGATAGTTAGATAGTTGATAATTGATAGTGGACAATGGAGAATAGGTTACACGGTCTTGGATGTTGCCTGTATGGGTGTTTTGCAGGTTGCGGGTGTCGGAGCTTTTCAGGTTTTCCGTAGCGCCCTCGTTGGAGATGCGGCGGGCGATGTTCCCCATACCGCCGCCAATCTTCACGGCGTCGGCGGTGATGATTCTTCCTACTTTGGAGGAAAGGTTGCTCAGAACGACTTTGCATTCATTGTTCCGACCGGCATTGAAGCCGAAGGTGCCGAGGTAAATCCAGGTGCCGCCTCCCATTTGCTGGTTTACCTTGAACTGCGTGGTGCCGCCTTTGTGATAGACGGTGTAAAGGGCATCGTCCGCGCTGTTTGGCAAGGTTTGGTAAGAGACGTATACGGCGTATTGTCCGGTCGAAGGGATTTCGGGAATCCATTCGGCGGTGCTTGCGTTTCCTTTCTTGATGGTTTCTATGGCGCGGTAAGTGCCTTCCTTGAAAGGATTCTCAAAGTCTATGTATTGGGGGCGCAGGTGGGCGAAGCCTTGTCCTGCTCCCTGGCTCCAGAGCTTGTCACCGGAATTTTCTGTATAGACGGAACGGCCGGTCAGGCAACCGTCATTGTCTACGATGACTTCTGCCGTCTGGCAATCGCGTTCGCGGGGAAGCAGCACGTTGGCACCGGCATTTTCCAGCATCGGCACGAGGAAAGGCAATACGTAGCTTTGGGTGTAGAGGTCTTCCACGGTCTGGAAGATACGTGCACGCTGCCATTCCCAACGGTCGAGTTTCGGCTCGTAGTACCAGCCGTGGCTTTGCCATAGGGCGATGTGCCGGTTCTGCAAGCCGTTGGTAGGGGTGTAGGGGGCGGAAATGTCGGTAACTAAAGGCTTGGAAGCGACGGGATTGAATGTCTTCGTCTTTTTGTCTTTTTTACTACGCAGGACTTGGGGAACCAGTTCTTCGATGCTGCGCTTGTTGGTACGGATTTGCAGCTTGTATTTGGTAAACTCCGCCGGTAGCAGGGCACTTACGCCCTGGTATATTTCGGCTACATTGTCCTCGCGGAAAGGAATATAGGCACAGTTCATGTTGGCAAACAGTTGCAGCGTATTTCCTTCCACGGCCACTGAGTCGATGCTGATACGTCCTACGGAAACTTCTTTCCGTGCGGTGGTATCCAGGAATTTCCCGATTTCCTGACGGACATCCGTCGGAAGTTCTTGCGCACCTCCCCATTGGGGGAAGAGGGAGGCGGCAAGCAAACTTAGTAAAAACTGACGTCTTACGTTCATAGATGATGTATTAAGTTAATTGTTCTTTTTATCTTTCCTAATCAACAGACAGAGACCGATGAAAGTGAACAGTGCATTGAAAATCAGCAACTCGTAGCTGAATTGATAACCTCCGAACCAGGCTTCGGAATTTTTCTGCAGAATGAAGCAGAGAACCGGGGAGGCGATGGCAACCAGCGGGATGTACTTGTCACGCACTTGTTGTTTCATGAAAATGCCGAAAGCAAACAGACCCAAGATAGGACCGTAGGTATAGCTTGCCAGGATATATACAGCATCGATGACACTGGTGTTGTTCAGAAGATTGAATACGAAAATGGTGATTCCCATAACAACCGCCATGCCGATGTGCACTTTCTTGCGCATCTTCACAACCGTCTCTTCCGACTTGCCTTTCGTTCCCAGAATGTCTACGGTGAAGGAAGTGGTCAGCGCGGTGAGTGCCGAGCCTGCGGCTGAATAGGCAGAAGAAATCAGGCCGATGATGAACAGTATGCCCACAATGGCAGGGAAATAGTTGCCGGTGGCAATCAGCGGGAACAGTTCGTCACTCTTCTCCACCGCAATCTGCTGGTTGGCGGCAAAGATGTAGAGCAGCACGCCCAGCATCAGGAAAAGCAGGATGACGAAGAACTGCGAAATGACACTGGTAATCATGTTCTTCTGTGAGTCCTTGAAGTTCTTGCAGCTCAGGTTGCGCTGCATCATGTCTTGATCCAGCCCGGTCATGGCAATCATGGTGAAGGCACCGGCGAGGAACTGCTTGAAGAAGTACTGCTTGCTGTTCACATCGTCGAAGAAGAAGATGCGGGACATGTCACTGTCGGCAATGGTGCTTACCATACCGGTAAATGACAGATTGAGGTCGGAAGCGATATACCAGATGCAGAGTACGACCGACACCACCAAGCAGAATGTCTTCAGAGAGTCTGTCCAGATAAGAGACTTTACGCCACCCTGGAAAGTGTACAACCAGACCAGTGCCACCGTGATGGCCACGTTCAGCAGGAAAGGCAGTCCGAAAGGTTCGAATACCAGCAGTTGCAGCGTCAGGCATACGAGGAACAGACGGACAGCGGCACCGAGCATTTTGGAGATGAAGAAGAACCAGGCACCCGTGCGGTAGGAAGACATGCCGAAACGGTTCTCCAGATATTCGTAGATGGATACCAGGTTCATTTTGTAGAATAGCGGTACCAGCAGATAGGCTATGATGAGCTGTCCGGCAATGAAGCCCAACACCATTTGCAGATAGCCGAAGCTGCTGGCGGCAACCATGCCGGGTACAGATACATAGGTCACACCTGAAATGGCGGAACCGACCATGGCGAACGCCACGACATACCAGGATGACTTGCGGTTACCTACAAAGAAGCCGGCGTTGTCTGCCTTCCTTCCTGCAATATAGGATACCGTGAACAGTATCGCGAAGTAGGCGGCTATGGTGATGATTACGGATAGTGGAGTCATGAGGTTATTTACGATTTTATGATTTACGATTTTATGATTTACGATTTACGATTGAAATTACTTCTTTTGATGATATGTACGACTTTGATTATCCTATGTACGCTCTGACGTTCTCTTCCAATTCACGTTCATTTTTTTATCGTAAATCGTAAATCGTCAAATCGTACATCCCTTTATTCTTCGTAGAGCAGATAGGGCTTGCGCTGTACCTTGAATTTCTCTACGTCGTCTTTCCATCTTGCCTTGATTTCTTCGGCGCTCTTCCCTTCCTTTATCATTTTGCGCACGTAGTCGGTGCCTATCAACAGTTCGAAGAAGGAACGGAAGAAGTGGTCGTCCATGTTCAGATTCCGGTAAGCGTCTATCACGTAACTCAAGTCAATACCGCGTTTCCAGATTTCCTCGTCGCTCATGTTGCTCAGGTTCACGCCGTGGCAAAGCTTGCCCAGCTGGGGCGGATTCTTGGCTCCGGGAACACTGCGCGGGGTGAAGCTGTAGCTGTAGCCCGTCATGTTGGGATGCCCGTAGACCTGGAAGGGGAGGTCGGTTCCTCTTCCCAGACTGACCGGAGTGGCCTCGAAATAGCAGGTCGAGGGGTACAGATAGATGGACTTCATGTTCGGCAGATTGGGGGACGGGGGAATCGGCAGCTTGTATAGGGTCTGGTGCGTATAGTTCTTGCAGGGAATGACGGTCAGGTCGCAAGTGCGTGACGCCGGCAACCAGCGTTCGCCGTTTACCATCAGGCCCAGTTCGCCCAGCGTCATGCCGTGCACCACGGGAATCGGCAGCCAACCTACACCGGATTTATATTTCATGTCCAGTATCGGGCCGTCCACGTAGTGTCCGTTCGGATTGGGGCGGTCCAGTATCAGCACCTTGCGGTTGTATTCTGCACAAGCGTCCATCAGCCGGCACATAGAGGCATAATAAGTATAGAATCTCAGGCCTACATCCTGGATGTCTACCACAAGGATATCAAACTTGCGCATGGATGCTTCGCTTGGTTTTCCGGATTTCCCGTCGTACAGCGAGAGGATAGGTACTCCGGTCTTCTTGTCTACCGAGCTGGACACGTGTTCGCCTGCGTCGGCATCTCCTCTGAAACCGTGTTCAGGGGAGAAAATGGCTACTACATTGAACTTGTTTTCCAGCAGAATGTCCAGCAGATGCTTGTCTCCTATCATTCCAGTATGATTGGAGAATATGGCAATTCGTTTATCTTTTAGGATTGGAAAATACTCGGAAGTCTGTTCATCACCTAAAATAACTCGTTCTTCTTGTGCCCGGCACAGTAAAGAACTACATAGCACAAAGGCTAAAAGCAGCAGTTTCTTCATAATAGTATTATTAAGGAGGACGTTGTTTGCAACAAAGATACGTTTTATTTTAATATCAAAAACACTTATTTTGGTATTTTTAGTATTATCAATCATAATTTGCAAATAGTCAACTGTTCACCTTATTAATAATGGTTGAACTGCATCAACTGCGTACGGAAATACTTTTTATAAAAAGAGTGAGGGCCAAGTTTGCCCTCACTTTGGTACAATCGGTGGGAGTGCCGGTTCATTCTTCTATTCTTACCAGATGATAAAGTGTTCCCCGGTTCGATTTCTTGTTGAGGATGTCCAGCTTGCGGAGCGTGCGCCCGAAAGCTGCTATCCGGTTGATGGCCAACTTATCCCTCGTTTTCTGTTGCAGGTCGTTGAAAATCTGCATGGCTGTGAGCCATTCGCCTTCTTCGCTCTCCTCCGCGCCACGGAAATGGCAAAGGAAAAGTTCTTCCAATGGGTCTACCCGCTCGAATTCCCGGTTGTACTCCTTTACGATTGCTTCGTCAGTGTCGTCCAGCCAGTAGCGTTCACCCTTCATGATGTCGTGCATGGCTTGGGCATAGAGCTGGTGATAATTGATAGTGACGTTTGTCTGGATAGGACCGGTCACTTCGATGCAGATGAAACGGCGACTTCCCGACGGGTCGGTCAGCAGGTCTTTCAGATTGCTGGTCCCGATGAAGGAGGCATAGCGGCGCATTTCCTGAATAGTGGTACCGTAGGGCTTTCGCAGGTTGGCAACCGGTTTTTGCAGGAGGTGCTTCAAGAAGCCTTGCTGATTGGCGTTTATCTGGTCGAATTCGTCGATGTTAATCAGAAAAAAGCGGCCAAGGCTGCGCTCCGCTTCCTGCTTGCTCTTGAAGTCGATACTGTCGGTGTAGCCGAAACGCAGTTCCGGTGGCAATAGGATACGGCAGAAAGTACTTTTGCGGTAACCTTGCGGACCTACGAGCAGGGGCGAGGTGTTGTTGCCGTGCTGTTTGTCGATTCCCCGCCAATGTGCCACCATGCCAAGAAACCACCGGTAGAACAGTTCCCTCCAGTGGGGATTGTGGCAGGGCACGAGGTCGGCCAATGCGCGGATGCGGTCTTTGCCGTCCCAGCGTCCGGTGTTATAGAGATATTCTTCGATGGGGTTGTATAGCGGCACGTAGTCCGAAGACAGGAAGCGGGTGATGTCGCGGTCCCACACACGTACTCCCTCTTTCAGTGCCTTCATGGCGATGCTGCTGCGTACGCGCTGGTCGGCAGGCTGGAAGTAGAAGTGGATGGAGTCGCGCTGTCGGTATTCCAAGTCGCCAAGCACGGTGTTGTAGCGGAATTCGTAGCGGCGTTTCATGAACTCCTCCAGCCGGAAAGCAGTTTCCTGGTCTTTGTTCAGGCTGCTGCGGGTGCCGAAGCCTTTCAATTCCCCGTAAAGGTTATGCAGCGTCAGGCGTACAAGGGGTTCGTCTGCCTCCCGGTAGTAGTGCATCAGTGTCTGGCGCACCGCTTCTTCTTCAGGAATGCCGGCTTTGAAGCAATGTTCGGCAAGGCGGGACAGCAGCGGGCGCAGGTCGTCGCCCCGTCGCCAGTTGTCCAAATCGCGGAAGGCGCGGTCGAGGGCGGCCTCGAAGAGCAGGTTGCATGTGTCCGCCACTTCGTAGCCGGGAGTCATTCTCAGCAACGGATTGCTTTCCTGCTGTTTCCGTTGGCGGTAGTTGTCTTCCGAGGGCAGGGCGCAGGGCTGTTCCAGGCAGAAGGCCACGGCGGTGGGGCTATAATAGGGCTGTTCGTCCACGGTCATCCGGCAGCTTTGTAGGAGTGAAGGAGCCTGGAGGGTGATGGGGAAAGGGAGAAGGGGTTGGTAGCACTTCACTGCCAGGCGGTAGGCGTGGGCGTGGAATAAGGCGATATCGTCTTCATTCTTTGGAAGCCCTCCGTCGGGCAGGGTGAAGCGTACCCATATTTTGGCGCTTCGTCCGCTGGAGCCACAGAAGGCGGCAAAGGTTTGCGGCAGCAGGGCGGCTTGTTGTTTCACCAGTTCGGCTTCGGCCACCCCGGCCAGATTGTTTACTTCCAGTAGTACCAGCCCGTTGTAGGTCTTTATCCGGTGTTCTCCTGCTTTGGTGCGGGTCATTTCTACGGCGGGATAGAGACGCGGCAGTCTGTCGATATGCTCATATCGGGCGTTGGTCCCTTTCAAATGCGGGATGATGCTACGCAGCTCCGTAATGTATCCGGTCTTGTTCTCTGTTTTCAGCTTTTCCATCAACATGTCCGTTTCTTGTGTGCTGACGGCCTCTTTTCCGCTTTCGCGTTCCTCTCTGATCAGTGTGATTTTCATTCTTTATCGTGTATGTAATATTCTTGTAAAGATACGCCGGGAAAGGGGGGGATACAAGCTTTTCAAGGATTATTTTCCGATTGGCTTCTTTTTTGGGGTGGAATGTCTATATGTTTCTTTTATAAAAGGTGTTTGTTTCTTTGCTTATCCCCATAGTTTTGTCTATTTTTACACCAGAGTTTATGAACAGTCCACTAAAGTGGTCTTTCTTGTTCATATTAGTGAACGGAGCAGCTCACTACAGTGAACGGTTCTGCTCACGGGCTGGGCTGTGATATAACCTTTGTACTTCAACAGACTGCGTACGTACTTCGCACGTGTTCCGTGCAGTGCTTTATCGTATAATGTAACCCTTTAACGCAGTTTGAACTATGGCTATTTTGTTTGATTGGTACGAGAATCCGGACTCGTACGACAAATCTCCGGAAGATAAAATCCTTCATCCCCGTCTCCGCCTAAATGGGAGCAGGTCTACCGATGAATTGCGGCGGGACATCCAGGCACGTTGCTCATTGACAGAAACCGATGTGACGGCTGTGCTTGATGCTGTGTCGCACGTCATGGGCAGGGAACTTGCCGAAGGAAGGCAGGTGCATCTCGACGGCATCGGCTACTTTCGCGTGTCGCTCACCACGATCGAACCGGTAGTGGCTGCTACCAAGCGTAAGTTGACGAAGGTGAAGATGGCGGGTGTGAAATTTCGTGCCGACCAGAAACTGAAAAATGAAATTGGTACCATCAAGGCAAAGGCTTTGAAGGCAAACGAGCATTCGGCTAAACTGACGGATAAAGAGATAGACCGTCGGCTGACCAACTATTTCGCCACTCGCCCTTTTATGACACGGAATGACTTTCAAAGCGTTTGCGGCATGATGCGTACTACTGCCATGCGGCATATCCGTCGGCTGCGCACCGAAGGAAAGTTGAAGAATGAGGGAACAATGCTGCAACCGATTTATGTACCCGTTTCAGGATATTACGGTAAGAATGAGTGACTTATAACTTTGAACGAAGAAATCTTGTGGTGAGGGCAAATTTTGCCCTCACTTTTTAAATTTGCTCTCACCCACCTCTTGAATGCCGATGAATAGGGCGATGCGTGCGAAAGGTGAGGGTGGTGAGGGTGGATGTGTGAAATTTAGTTTAGTTTGATGGGCGGCTGAATATGGGTATTCCCATACGGTGTATATGTTCCAAAAGGTCGGCATTCTTTAATTTGCCATAGATGGAAAGGTCTACGCTGTAAGGCAAAAGCAGGTCGTCTATTTCATCGGAAAGGCTGCTTAAAGTATTATACGTAAGTCTGTCTCCCATCAGCGTGATGTCTATGTCGGAAAAAGGCTTGAAATTTCCTTTGGCTCGTGAGCCGTACAAAACAGCCTGCTCTATTTCTTCATGTTTCCGGAAGAGATTGCATAGCTTTTCCAGTTCATTGTCGGTCAATCCGTACATAGCTCAATCGAATAAGGATGGTGTATTCAAGGATTGCATTTTCTCTTCAGAGACTACATCGTTGTCATGATTGTGCGATGTCAGATTTCGGGCTTCTATAGTCTCCGTCCATTGCTTGTCATCAATCAATCCCATTTCAAGGGCTTTGCGTATGGCATCACGGGAGCTGCGGATGTCGGTATACCCCTGATATTCTGCATAGTCCTTCATCACTTTCCAGGCCAGTTCGTGGGTATATTCAAAACGCTGTATCCATCGTATGTCTTGCTGTACCATGATAGCTGTCTGTTTTTAAGTAAGCAAATATAAGCTTCTTTTGTGTAACGAGCAAATGGATGGGGGCTTTTTCGTGAAAGCTGTCTGGGGCTATTTTGGAGAAAGGCTGTTTTTAGGTGTGGAATAAGTTCCTGAATTTGTTGAGCCGATGTCGAAATAGTTATATATGTATGTTCTGGTTCCACATGCATTTATGAAATCAACCGTTACGCAAACTCGTTCAATTTCATGACTGTTCCGACTGCTGAAAGTAGTGAAATAATATCCTTGCATGTCTACCTCCCAATCGCAGTCAACACTCCAATGAAAATCATGCGCACCTTCAGGAATAGGATTCAATCCGCATTCACCTCCGCTTTGTGACAGATAGCCATATATAATGTCATGGTCATTTTCTTGTATTCCTGATACATTGAAAGTAATTGGTTTGGAAAACTGAACAGTGTATTCCTTTGTGTGTACTATTGCGGTTAAGGTCGTATAAATGGAACTGCCTCCGGGTGTCCCTAAATTATTCAGGGTGATAGCAGGTGATGCCTGATTTAATTGCGAATATAAATCGTTGCCAACAATCCAATCCACTGTTGCTTTTGTGGGAAAATTCTTGATACTGAATGTCCCGTTGTCACAGATTACGTCAGGGCCAATCAGTTGCATTGATGTCTTAGATACACTCAAAGGTAGCTCATTGGTAAAATTATCGGTTTGATTTTTATATTTGTAGCTCACTTTGACACTTGCGTTACCGGGTTGTGTCGGTACGATTGTTACCGTAGAGCTGTTCTGACCACTTACTATCTTAATATTCTTCCCGGTCCAATAAAATGTATGTGCCTTGCTGTCATTGATGGAATATATGTATTCTTTATATTGTTCAATATTTCTGTAGCCATCTATTTGAGGACCCATATTGGGAAAACTGATATTGCTTTTCCGAGCCATGAAATACTCTTTTGCTCCGATAGAATTTATGTAGAAATCATGGACTTCTACTCCGACATCGCTGTTCTTGAAGGCTTGCTTTGATTTCAAATTTATTTGGAATCTACTTTGTGTGACAGATGCACTTTGAGAGACTTCAGCGAATAGATTTTTATCGTAAGTCCACTTTATGCCCGTATCTTTGTTTATGGAATAATTGCACCAAAGTGTTATCGTATCTCCCAATTCAAATGTTGAAGGGGCATTGATTGGCATAGGTTTCATTTTGACATTGATGTTTCTTAGATCTGCGGTAAGTTCGATTGTACTTTTTTCAGGACGTACCATCAGGGTAGAATTACTACCTGCTTTAGTCCATAATACATTTATTGGAAAATGGTTTTTTCCTGCTGGAATTTGGGTTACCCATGTACTCTCGAATCGTTCTTGGTAGTTTGTTTTGAATCGTGCTTCTCCACCGACTGCTGAAATTCTTATACCTACAGATTGTTTTTGTATAGGAATACTTAAATCATAAGTGTAGTAACCATCACTAACATAGGGGTTCATTTCGCCCGTAATAGTACCGCTTATGTAGGAAGCACGTGTTGTGACATCAGAATAGAAATCCTTATCTTGTAACTCGTCTGTTTGTTCTTCTTTGTTGCAACTACTATTGATGAAGCAGATTAGTAGTACGAAAAATATGTTCTTCTTTTTCATGATATGTTTCTTGTTAGTATGTTATGAACGAAGGGAAAGTATATGATATTGATTTATGGTTCCTTTTAGAAGGTGCTATTCGTGTTTCTATACACCTTTTAAAGGGAATAACAAAAGCGTCCATACATTTGTATTTAGATACATGGAATGTATGAACGCTTTAATTAAATCCAAACGAGGTACAGCGCGATATGCTGTTTTTAGTTGATTACCAACCCGGATTCTGCTTCATGTTTTTATTTAGGGTCAACTGTGTAGTTGGAATCGGGTAGAAATAATGTTTGGCTTCATAAGTACGGATTTGTGCATCGGAGGCATCTATATATCCGTTCTTGGTCGCTTCTTCACAGTCAGGCACATTGCTTACGTTGGCGCCCAACATGGTGTTCGGGTACTTGGTTGAATCCAATTTGTCGAGCTGGTGCCAACGGATTAAATCCCAATATCGGTACCAGTTATCCATAATCAGTTCGCAACGGCGACAGCGGCGTATCTCCCAAATCAGATTGCTTACTCCCATATTATTGGCAGGATCGGCATCTGGAGTAGTTGTCATAGCCGGCAGGCCGGCACGAGCTTGAAGCTTGTTTATGGAGTTGTTGAGATCGTCTTGTGTGAGAGAACCCATTTCGGCTTTGGCTTCTGCAAAGTTCAGATAAATAACTGAAATCCAATAGAGCGGGCAGTCGGTGTATTGGTAGCCGATGTTGTTTCGGTCGCTTACACTCAATTCTTCGGGGTTATCATACTTGGCGATGCCATAACCGGTCGATGTGGTGAAGGCTGCTACACCGGCACGGCTGTAGGCGTGGCCTCTGAAAGAAAGTACCGGGTCAAGAATTTCGGACAGGCGCTTGTCGCGTACGGCCAAAACCTCTCTTATAGAGTAATTTTTGTCTGCATCCAATACGGCTGCATCGTCCTTGTTTTTCGAGGTTGTTGCCAACGGTTTTCCATCAAGGAAAAGGAAACTGTCGAATGCGTCCTTTGAAATGCCGTGCGTACCACTTGTGTTGATTGTGTAGTCAATGGTGGAGTGCCTTAGCGAACTTTGTGCATAAGGCTTGTAGAAAATCATTTCCGGATTGCTTGCCAGGCTGACAGAATTATAGTTGGCTTTGTAACTGTTACTTAGAGAGTAGTTTTTGGCCATAAGATATTCGCAGGCTGATACACATTCTTGCAAGTATTTGTTGGCGCGGCTCTCATCAGCGGCTTTGCCATTCTCGGCTTGAGTGCGATATTTGCAGTATGTACCTTCATATAAGGTGATGTCTGCTTTCATGGCATATGCCATGTCGGTGCTGAAACGTTGCCGATTGCTGTTTGCGGTAATGTGTTCGCACGCATAATTGATGTCTGCCAGCACATGGTCCATCACTTCATCCCGGTCGGTGCGTGGTCCGTAGAGGGCTTCGCTGTCGGCTGGGTCGATAACTTTGTCTATCCATTGCACATCGCCGTACATACGGACCAACTGATAGTATTCCCACGCACGGTTCATGCGTGCAAGACCTTCATAGTGGGCCTTTGTTGCTTCATCAAGAGAGGAAGACTGTACACCGGCAATGATATAGTTGGCGCGTCGGATTTCTGTGAAAGGGGCTGACCAGTTTGTGGAAGATGCGACCACGTTAGTGTAAGTCCAGTTATGGCTTTCTGCATCTACCTGGTCATCGCTTATTGTTTTGAAGTAGAACCATCCTCCACTGGCTCCGTTGCCAAAGCCGGTAAAGTTGTTATAAAAAGTATTGCACTGATTATCCAAATTATCGGTGTTGCTCCAGTATGCCGGAGTATTCGTGAAGGTATCCAAGGGGGATTTGTCCAGCAAATCGTTGCAACCGGTTAACATCGCCAGCGCTGTGACCCCATATATAAATAATTTCTTCATTGTTCTTAAGTTTTTGAGGTTGTTATAATGTTACCTGGACTCCAAATGAGAATGTGCGTGTAATAGGAGCTATACGTCCCCATCCACCGGCTGTAAGTCCATTGCCTGTACTGATTTCGGGGTCGACTGGAAGGTCATTCCCTTTGTGGAGCAGAAAGAGGTTGCTGCCACTGAAGTAGATACGTGCTTTCTCAATGTAGGCTTTGCGTGTCCACTCTTTCGGAAGGGTATATCCCACAGTTACGTTCTTCAGACGAAGATAGGACATGTCTGTCAAATAGCGGGATTGGGGATAGTAGTTGTTGCAGCCGTTAGCTATACCGGATACGGTACCTCCACTATTATTTGTACCACGATAAAGACGTGGATAACGGTTGCCTTGATTTACCTCATAACCGGTAATGGCGGTATAGTCTGAATTCCAAAGCACTTTGTTATAGCTTGTTTGGTGGGAATAGATGGCTACGTCGGCATGTACCATGGCGGGAAGGTTTAGGGAAGAAGTCGTCCAGTCCTCACGTTTGCCTACACCTTGGAAGTAGAGGTCAAGGTCGATACCTTTCCACGCTCCGCCTAAATGGAAGCTGTATTCGTAGCGTGGCATAGAGTTTCCGATGACTTTCAAATCGCCGTGGTCGTCTGCTGTGCCTTTTCCACCGTCAATCTTGCCATTGCCGTCCAAATCCTTGAACTTGACGTCTCCCGGGCCGTAATGGAAATTACCGGATTCCAGTCCTGCCTGGCTTGCAATGCCGTTTGCATAATTCCATGAGCCGTCTGCATTTTGGCTGGTGAAGTCTTTTTCCTCGAAGTAACGGTCGGTTTCAAAACCGAAAATGTCACCGTAGGTTTTACCGGTGTAATAGGTGCTGAGCAGTTTGGAATCATTGTCCCACTTTGTTACTTTAGTCTTGGAGTCACCGATGTTGAAGTTGGCATATACGTCGAAGTCGCCGAAGGTATGGCGCCAGTTCAAGTTCAACTCCCATCCACGTGTACGTAAGGTACCGGCATTTTCATAAGGAGCAGAAGCACCCAGAGTGTTCGGCAATACTTGTGCCGGTGCCAGCATGTCACGATTCTCACGTTGGAACCAGTCGAAACCTATAGTCAGTTCGTCATTCAAGAGACCCAGGTCAAGACCTATATTGAGGGTGCGGATACGCTCCCAGGTCAAAGTACTTGATACCAAATCCGGCATGTTATACATGGTCAGGAGATTAGCGTTGGCATTATTGTTTTCAATCCAATAGATATAGCCGGTACTTTTATTGTTCAACCGTTGGCTTATTAATTGTTCGAACATGTAGTCGCCCACAGCCTCGTTGCCGATTTCGCCAAAAGAAGCACGCAACTTACCATTGCTGACAATATGTTTCAGTGGGGCGAAGTAGGCTTCTTCGGAGAAGCGGTAGCCGATGGATGCAGAAGGGAAGAAGGCCCACTGGTCGGTATGGGGGAAACGGGAAGAACCGTCGTAACGTCCGTTCAGTTCCAATAAATAAATGCCTTTGTAGTCATAATTGATACGGCCGAAATAACCGGCAGAAGCGCGGGATGTATGATTCCAACTCAAATCTTGTCCATCCTTGCCAGCCATATTCAGTTCGGGGTATCCCTCTTGATCGTACATCACATTGCGGGTACCATACAGATATTTGTATTCCTCTTCTTCTGCGTTGACACCTGCCATTACATTCAGGTTGTGTTTTTTGGCAAATGTTTTGGTATAGTTTACGTATGCGTTGGCCGTCCATGTGTTCTGTTTGGAAAAGTCTCTCCAGATACCGCTATTGCCTTTAGTGACGATGTAAGAGGGTACCGGTTTCCCGCTCCAATTGATGCCGTAAACGGAGTTGTCCTGCGAACCGCTGTTCATATTCTGAATGGCATATGTAAAGTCTGCATTAAGGGTCAGTCCTTTAACGATTTCAGCTTTCAAGAAGGTGTTCATACGGGTCAGGTCTGTTGTCACTTCACGATCGGCAGCTTGCTTCTGCATGGCCATGACGCGTGTGTCATAGCCGTCGATTGTGCCCGAAGGAATGAAATAAGAACCCCAACGCCACAAATATTGGTAGGTGTTGGCCCATGTGTCCGGGCGTTTATAGTTCTTACGACTATAGTTGATGCGTGCACCCACCTGTAGCCAGTCGTAAACATTAGTGGTGACATTGACTGAGGCATTGTACTTTTTTAGTTCGTCCGGGTGAATCTTCATCTGTCCTTGCTTTTCGTTGTAGCCGAAAGATAGGTAGTAATTGGTCTTACCAGATGTTCCTTGTATAGAAACATTGTGGCTCATGGAAGGAGCAGCTTTGTTGAAGTAGATGTCCTGTACATCCCAGTCAGCATAATAAAAAGGAGTGCCGTCCAATACGATATAGTCACCCACGTTACTATCGCTTTGGTAGAGGTTCATAGGACGGTAGCCGGTCTTGCCGCCGTTCTGTTGCTGCCACTTTTCGGCGTAAGGTAACAATTTGTCGAAATACATACCGAACAATTCAGGCATACCGGCACCACCGTTCATACTGGCTTCGATACCCATCTTTAATTGTGTGGGTACATCGGGATAGTCCGGCAGGTAAGTAGCTTGATCCCATGCAAAATTGTTGCTGTAATTGATGGTAACCTTTTCGCTAGGCTTTGCGCTCTTGGTATTGATTAGAATCACACCGAAAGCGGCGCGCGTTCCATAAATGGAGGAAGCGGAAGCGTCCTTCAGTACGGAAATATTTTCGATGTCTTGCGTATCGAGGAAAGAAATGTCATCCATCGGAACGCCGTCCACTACAATGAGTGGATTGCTGACTTCTCCATTACTCAATGTCCCCAAACCACGTATACGCATGGAGGCTGTCTCGTCGATGGCACCACTTGTGGTGAGAATGCTTAGTCCCGGAACAGCCCCTTGCAATGCTTTGGCTACATCTTGTTGTGGACGACCTGCCATTGTCTTGTTTAAGTCCACTGTAGAAACTGCTCCTGTCAAGTTAGCCTTCTTTTGTACACCGTAGCCTACTACTACTACTTCATCCAGCATCTCGGTATCTTCTTTCAGAGTTATTCTCATCGTTTTGGCTGCCTTCACTTCTTGTGTCTGATAGCCCACAAATGATATTTTTAGTGTTGCTCCCGGTGTTACGGTCAATGTAAACTTACCGTTTAGGTCGGTAATTCCGCCGTTGGTAGTCCCTTTCTCAATGACATTGGCGCCAATAATAGGTTCACCTTTTGTATCTACAACTGTGACAGTCACAGAGATAGATTGCATCTGTTCTTGTACTCCTTGTGAGTCGTTGGATGCTGTTTGGGCAGCCATCACGTTGCCGCTACTTAATAACAGTGAGCTGATTGCCACTGCTGTGAGGAGTTTGCTATGTGTTAGTCCTCGTTTTTTGTGATCTTCATTCATAAATGATTGATGATTTGTTGTTAATTAAATACTTCTTAAATTTAGGGTAAGGGTAATAAGGGCCGAATAGTGAGACTATTCAACTTGCAGGATTGTTTCTTTTTCCATAGGCATTTTCTCTTTTTAAAGGTTCATAACTTTATATTATCTCTTGTTTTCCTATTTGTTTGCTAAGTTCAGATGGAACTTGGAATTCAGTCAGATAGTATCTTATTGTTAGTCTGTTATCGTCTTGTTTTGACTAAAACGCGGTTGCGTTGGAAAAGTGGGAATACTTTGTTGGATGATTGAGGATATGAGCAAAAGGGAGATGTATGGCCAGTAAAATGATTTTTTCTTGAAATAGCCTTGGAAAGATTAAAAAAAGCTATATATTTGTATTCAATTCTAAAACTAACTACCTATGAAACTAATTGCAGAAAGTGGTTCTACGAGAACAGAATGGGCGCTGGTTGAAGATAATCGTCTGATACAGCGAGCCTTCACAGAGGGCTTAAATCCTTTCTTTCAAACGAGAAGAGAGATTAGCCGAAGTGTGCGGTTAGGATTACCCGAGCATTTTTTCAAAAGGAAATTGGAACAAGTCTATTATTATGGTGCCGGATGTACTTCTTATGAAAAGAAAAATGTATTGGGAGCTTCATTGGTAGCACAATTCAAAACTCCAATTCAGGTAGAGAGTGATTTGCTGGCAGCTGCACGTGGCTTGTTCAAATGCGAGGCCGGCATTGCTTGTATTTTGGGAACCGGCTCAAACTCATGTTTTTATGATGGGAAAATCGTTGTAAAGAATGTCCGGGCAGGAGGTTACATTCTGGGGGATGAGGGTAGTGGTGCTGTATTGGGCAAAATGTTTTTGTCTGATGTACTGAAAGGTTTGGCTCCTAAAGATGTAACGGCGGATTTCTTTGAGAAGTTCCGTATAAGTCCGAATGAGGTTATGGAATCTGTGTATAACCGCCCGTTCCCCAATCGCTTTTTGTCTACTATATCTTATTTTTTGGCTGATTATACCAATGATGACTATGTATTTGAGCTGATTACCGGTAATCTGAGAAATTTCTTTACTCGTAATGTCTGCCAATATGACTACAAAAATTATCCTATTCGTTTTGTGGGTTCATTGGCTTACAGCTACGCGGCCATTTTGCGGGAAGTTGCCCGTGAATTTGGCATCGAACTGGAAATCATTGAAGAAACACCAATGAATGGCTTGATTGAATTCCATTCTTTAAATATAGAAGAACCTTAAATTCTTTATATAATAAGGTGTATAACTTCCTTTTTGCAAATGTATAAATATAAAGTTAAATAAATGCAAAGGAATGTTCTTGATATTAAATAATAATGTATCTTTGTTAGGACGAAATGAATGAATCATTTCTCACCTTTGTTAATAACGAGTTTTTTATCTCTTAAAACAACCAATAGAGTTAAGTAATTAACAAGATTTTAACCTTGTATAATATATAACTAAGTTCCATCTGGACTTGGTAAATAAATAGAAAAAAGAGAGATAATATAAAAATGTGAACCTTTAAATAAAGAAAACGCCT
>OOBJ01000506.1_pt1 | contig 31335 bp, 23 predicted proteins | sample 1671331 | NCBI WGS metagenome assembly OOBJ01 (sample SAMN06348145, study PRJEB24527) | human gut metagenome | biome: human gut; feature: ankylosing spondylitis patient; material: feces | host: Homo sapiens | place: China | collected 2015-10 | reverse complement strand
AGCGCCGCGATGAGCCCCGCGTCGTCGATGATCGACTCGACCACGCGCGCGAGCTCGCCGCTCTTGGCGCGGGCGCGCTCGATGACGCTCGTGAACTGGCCCAGCGCCGTGCGAACCTTGGCCGTGAGCAGACCCTCCTCGGCCACGCAGGCCTGGCAGGCGGCCAGGAACGGCATGCCGTGCGTGAGTGCGTAGCTCTGGATCTTCGCGACGCTCGTGGAGCCAATGCCGCGGCGCGGCGTGTTGACCACGCGCTGGGCGCTCACGTCGTCGGACGGGTTCACCACGAGCTTGAGGTAGGCCATGACGTCGCGGATCTCGGCGCGGTCGAAGAAGCGCGTGCCACCTACGATCTTGTAGGGAACGCCCGCGCGCAGCAGCATGTCCTCGAGGATGCGGCTCTGCGCGTTGGTGCGGTAAAAGACGGCCATGTCGTCATACGAGGTGCCGGCGTCGTGGGTCTTCTCGATCTGGGCGCCAATCCAGCGGCCCTCGTCGCGCTCGTCGCTTGCCTGGTAGGCCTGGACGAGCTCGCCGTCGCCGCGGCTCGTGTAGAGGCGCTTGGCCTTGCGGCGCGAGTTGTGCGCCACCACGGCGTTCGCGGCGTTGAGGATGTGGCCGGTCGAGCGGTAGTTCTCCTCGAGCTTCACGACCTTGGCGTCGGGATAGTCCTTCTCGAAGTCGAGGATGTTCTGGATGTCGGCGCCACGCCAGGAGTAGATCGACTGGTCGTCATCGCCCACGACCATGAGGTTGCGCTCGCGGGCGGCCAGCATGTTGGTGATCTCGTACTGGACGTGGTTGGTGTCCTGGTACTCGTCGACGCTGATCTGCACGAAGCGGTCCTGGTACTTGGCCAGCACGTCCGGGTGGTCGCGCAGCAGCCTGTGCGCGTTGATGAGCAGGTCGTCGAAGTCCATGGCGTTGGCGCGCTCGAGACGAACCTGCAGCTCGCGGTAGACGCGCGCGGCAGCCTGCAGGGGTGGCGTGTTGGCCATGCCCTCGAACTCGTCGGGCAGCACGAGGGCGTTCTTGGCGCTCGAGATGCGCGAGCGTATGCCGTTGATGGGGAACTGCTTTGGCTCGATGCCCAGGTCGCTCATGATCTGCTTGACGAGACGCTTGGAGTCATCGTCGTCATAGATGGTGAAGTTGGGGCGAAAGCCCAGCTTGTCTGCATCGTCGCGCAGGATGCGCACGCACATGGCATGGAAGGTGCACACCCACATGCCGCGGGTGCCGCCCGGAAGCAGCGCCCCCAGGCGCTCGCGCATCTCGGCGGCCGCCTTGTTGGTGAAGGTGATGGCCAGGATCTGCCAGGGGCGCACGCCCTCGTCGGCGATCATGTGGGCGATGCGGTAGGTGAGCACGCGCGTCTTGCCCGAACCGGCGCCGGCGAGCACGAGCAAGGGGCCGTGGGTGCACTCGGCCGCCTCGCGCTGGGCGGGGTTGAGGCCGGAGAGGTCGATCGTGGCGACCGGCGGCACGTAGCGCGGGCGCGGCGCGGCGACAGCGGGCGCGGCGGCGGCAGCGCCGGCGTCACCGGTGGCAAAGAGCGGCAACGTGAGGTCTTGCGCGGTCATCTTCCTTGGCGTTGGCTGCGTCATGCGAACTCCCCATCTTGGAACGGAAAAGGCCAGTGGCCCCTTGGGTCACTGGCTAGTGTAATGGTCTATCGGGACAATAAAGTCGAACGCGTGTGCGGTTTCCCGCAGGCCCACCCGTGGGTCGCGCGACCTGCGGCAACGGGCTGGGCACGGCAGCCACGCGGCCCGCACCCCTCTCGGGCGCCCCTCCCTAGGCCCGGCCCAGGGCCGGCGCAACCAACAGGAAGTAGGCGAGCACCACGACGCCCAGCACGATGCGGTACCAGCCAAAGGCCTTGAAGTCGTGCCTGCGCACGAAGCCCGTGAGCCAGCGAATCGCCGCGAGTGACACCACGAAGGCCACGACCAGGCCCACGATCATGATGCCCCACTCGCTGGCGCCCATCGCCACGCCCTTGAGCATGAACTTCACGACCTTGAGCAGGCTCGCGCCGAACATCACCGGAATGGCAAGGAAGAACGTGAACTCGGCCGCCACCGCGCGGGTGCAGCCCAGAAGCAGGCCACCGATGATCGTGGAGCCCGAGCGCGACGTGCCCGGCACGAGCGACAGCACCTGGAAGGCGCCTATGCCCAGCGCAGTCTTGTACGTGATCTGGTCGATGTTCGTGATGGTGCCAAAGTCGCTGCCCTGCTCGGCGGCGTCGGCAGCGACGCTGGCTGCGAAGTGGGCGCCGCGTGGCCTGTCGAGGGCAAGCTCGGAGCGGCGGCGGGCACGCCAGTTCTCGATCACGATGAACGCGATGCCGTAGACGATGAGCGCCGCGGCCACCACGTAAGAGTTGTAGAAGTGCTCGTCCATGAAGTCGCTCAGGGGCACGCCCACCACCGCGGCGGGGATGCAGCCCACCACGATCTTGCCCCACAGGCTCCAGGTGGAGCGCCTGCCCTCGCGGCCCTTGCTCGGGCTAAAAGGGTTGAGCTGGTGGAAGTAGAGCACGCACACGGACAGGATGGCGCCCAGCTGGATGACCACGAGGAACATGTTCCAGAATTCCTCGGACACGTCGAGCTTCACGAACTCGTCGACCAAGATCATGTGACCGGTCGAGGAGATGGGCAGCCACTCCGTGATGCCCTCGACTAAGCCGAGGAACGCACTCTTGATGAGGTCGAGGATGTTCATGCGGGCCTTTCTCGTGCGGGGCCAGGCGGCCGTGTCTTGCAGCAATCCATTATGCCGCGGGCGCGCGGGGCGGGACCCTAAACGTTTCATTAACACAGGGATGGCATGGCAGATGGCCCGTCCTTCTCGCCCACTTCGCCCCGCCCAACCGCCCACCGACACATTCCGCCGCAGGCGATATGGCGCGTCAGAAGAATGGAGGGACGGGTATACCCCACGTGAGGAGCCCGGGGCCAACCGAACCCGAGAGGCGCCAAGCGACGATCAAAGGGGTCAACATGGCAACGCTCAACGATCTTGGCTACAAGAAGGTCTTCGTCTCCCTCGATGGCACCGAGCAGCAGGACAAGGTGCTCGAGCGCGCCATCGTCGTGGCGGCGAACAACAACGCCGAGCTCACGATTGGTCACGTCATCGACTCGACGGTCCTCGAGACCACCGGCTCCTACCCCACCGACCTCATCCCTGGCCTCGACCGCGCCTTCCGCGACTCGATTGCAGACCAGCTCAACAAGGCGCTAGCGAACGACAAGATTCCCAAGGTCGAGGTCATGGTCAAGACCGGCCGCATCCGCGAGACGCTCAAGGACGAGATGCTCGACGTCGTGAAGCCCGACCTCGTGCTGTGCGGCGCGCGCGGCCTGTCGAGCATCAAGTACGCGCTGCTTGGCTCCATCTCCACGTTCCTGCTGCGCAACGCGCCCTGTGACATCCTCGTCGTGAAGTAGCGAGGGCTCGCAGGCAACCTTGGCGGGCGCCGTCCACGTGGCGGCGCCCGCCCTTTTTGTGTGAAGGCGCCCGACCGCCACTAAAATGTATGGGATATGTCTACACGGGCGAGGCTTGCCCGGCGGGCATGCGAGGCCCCTGGCCTCGGGAAAGATGGGGTCGTGCCCACGCGCGGTCCTTGGAAGAGCGCAAGGACCGACATGACGAAGAACGGCAGCAGACGACCGAGCGTGCGCACCACCGCCGTGGCACTGGCCGCGACCCTGCTGTGCACGTGCACCCTCCTGCCCCGTCCGGCAATCGCCACCATGGCCGACGATCTCCAGGCAAAGATCGACACCGCCACGCAGGCGTACAACGAGGCCACGGCCGCCGTCAACGACCTGCAGACCAAGATCGACGAGTCCCAGGCAAAGATCGACGAGGTTACGGCCGCGCTTCCCGCCCAGCGCGAGCGCGCCGAGAAGTCGCTGAGCTCGCTGTACAAGATGCAGCAGGGCACGCCCGGCCTCGTGAGCATGCTGCTCTCGGCCGACGACTTCGCCGACTTCCTCACTACCTACCAGTACCTCAATGCGGTGCAGCGCTCGAACAACGAGGCGCTCACCGAGCTCAACCAGATGGAGGGCGAGCTCAAGGCCGCCCAGCAGACGCTCCAGACCTCGCAGCAGCAGGCCAGCGAGAAGAAGCAGCAGGCGCAGGACTCGCTCGAGGAGGCGCAGGCCGCCCTCGACGAACTCAACGCGCAGGCGGCCGCCCAGGCCGCTGCCGAGGCCGCGAAGGCCCAGGCCCAGAGCGACGCCGCCAGCCAGCCGGCCAGCACCGATGCCGCCAACACGCCCCAGACTTCGCAGGCCCCCGCGGCCTCCACGCCCAGCAACCCCAGCGCCACCGACGGCTCCGAGGTCAAGAGCGACGGCGAGTGGATGATCGGCATGGCCTCGGCCTACTCGGTTGCCGACAACACCGGCGGCAACGCCACCGCCTCGGGCGACGAGCTCAGCGACGACTCGATGTCCGTCGCCGTGCCGCTCTCGCAGCGCTACCTGCTGGGACGCACCGTTCAGATTCGCTACGGCGGCAAGACGATCACGGCCGTCGTGAACGACGTGGGCGGGTTTGCCGCCTACGGCCGCGTGCTCGACCTGGCGGGCGGCTGTTGGAAGGCCTTTGGCTGCTCGAGCCCCTACGAGTGGGGCGTCCGCGCGGTCCAGTACCGCTTCCTGTAGGGCAAACAAGCAAGAACCTCGATGGGGGCGACGTGCAAAACAGGCGCGTCGCCCCCATCTTTGCAGCAGATTGCCGCCCATCAAGGCTGTCCCTTATAAAAAAGAGCGCCAATTAGGTAACCTATCTGTTGTTTTACAAATTGGTGTACCAAATCGGCAAACAGCAACTGGGGTTATACCGGCTACGCAGCACTCCTACTCCCACGCTCGCCGTTAGGTTACCAAATTGGTGCAATTATTTGGCCGCAGGCCCTCTCACGCCGCAACGACAGCGCTCGGAGCCTAATCAGAGACCACCGCGAGCACGCCACGCCACCGCGCGCCTACGCCGTGAGGTACACCATCACGATGATCATGACAAAGCCAGCAAGGTCGGTGGGGGCAAACGTCGTCCCCAGCCACAGCACGGAGAACACCGTGGCCGCAATGGGCTCCGAGGTTCCCAGCATGCTCGCTCGCAGCGGCCCCAGGTCCTTGACGCCCTGCATGTAGAGGGCGTAGGCCAGGAAGGTCCCCACCACCACGATCGCCACAACGCCCGCGACGCCCGCGGCGTCAAAGGCCGGCGCGCTCTCCCAGGGCCTCGTCGCGAGCATCAGCACCGTGCCGGAGGCGAGCATCGTCACCGCATTGACCACGGGGCTCCCCCATCGTTTGAGCAGGCCCTCGGGCACCGCGCTGTAAAGCGCGTAGGTGAAGCAGGTCGCGATGCCCCACAAAAGGCCATCGAGCGGCATCGACAGGTGAGACGGGTCGCCACCGGTGGCGATTAGGAACGTGCCGCCCAGCGCCAGCGCAAGGCCCGCGAGCTCGCGTCTCCTGGGCGAGCGCCTGGCGCGCACGCACGCATAGACCATGAGCACCACGAGGGCGAGCGTCTGCAGCACCGTGGCCGTGGCCGAGTTGGTGAGCTTCACCGCCACGTTGTAGCAGACCGAGTTGAGCATCATGCAGGCCGCCGTGGCCACGAGCATGGCGAGTCCGCGCCACCCGCCGCCGCGCGCGGCAACGAGCCCGCGCAGGCTCTCACGGTCGCGCGGGGAGGCGCAGGCAAGCGCCAGGAACAGCCACCCGGCAAAGAACTGGCGCACGGCCACGATCCACACGGGGTCAAGGCCGTAGCCATCCATCAGGAACTTGGCGCACGTGCCCGAGAAGCCCCAGAAGGTGCCGCCAATCAGCGTCAGCACCACGCCGCGCGTCGTCTTGCTCGAGTCGCTCATCGTCCGTCCATTCACCTAGGGCACGTCAGCCCGCGCGCGACACCCGCCCCCGCCGCGAGCCAGCGCACGGCAAACGACGTCCCGAGCGCGTGCTACAGTCTCATGTCAAACCACCAAGAAAGGTAGCACCATGAGCCAAGACTTCGCCACCCCCAACCCACAGCTCGCGCCCGGCTCGCGCCACGCGGGCTTCACCGTCGAGCGCGCCGAGCAGCTACCCGAGATCTCTGGCTGCGCCTACGTGCTGCGCCACGACGCCACGCGCGCCCGCGTGATGTGGCTCGCCTGCGCCGACGACAACAAGGCCTTCTCGATCGCCTTCAAGACGCCGCCCGCCAACGACACGGGCGTCTTCCACATCCTCGAGCACTCGGTGCTGTGCGGCTCGGGCCGCTTCCCGGTCAAGGAGCCGTTCGTCCACCTGCTCAAGAGCTCCATGCAGACGTTCCTCAACGCCCTCACGTTCCCGGACAAGACCATGTACCCAGTCTCCTCCACCAACGACCGCGACCTCGAGAACCTCATGGACATCTACCTCGACGCGGTGCTGCATCCCGCCATCTACCAGCGCCGCCGCATCTTCGAGCAGGAGGGCTGGCACTACGAGCTCGCCGGCACCGATGCCGCCCAGGCCGCCGATGCAACCAGCACTCAAGATGCCGAGAGGGGCGGCGAGCTCACCCTCAATGGCGTCGTCTACAACGAGATGAAGGGCGCACTGTCGAGCCCCGAGGAGATCCTCATCTGCGGCATGATGCGCGCGCTGTTTGGCGAGACCCCCTACGGCTGGGTCTCGGGCGGCGACCCCAAGGCCATCCCCTCCCTCACCTACGAGGAGTTCCTCGACACCCACGCGCGCCACTACCAGCTCGCCAACTCCTACACCGTCCTCTACGGCAACCTCGACATCGAGGAGAAGCTCGCCTTCCTGGGCAAGCGCTTCGACGCCGCCCGCCCGGCCGCTGGCTCCCCCAACGAGCTGCCCCTGTGCGAGCCGCGCGAGGGCGGTCTCGTGCGCATGCCCATGGACACCACGCCCGACAACGCCTGCGTGGGCGTGGCATACGTGTTTGCCACGGCGGGCCAGCGCGAGCGCGTGCTCGCGGCAGACGTGCTGGTAGATGCCCTCGTGGGCTCCAACGAGGCCCCGCTCAAGCGTGCCATCCTCGACGCCGACCTCGGCAGCGACGTGCAGGGCTACCTCTACGACGGCATCCTGCAGCCCTGCCTCATCTTCGAGCTCCAGGGGGCAAAGCCCGGCGTGGCCGAGCAGTTCGAGCAGCTCGTCGAGCAGACGTGCGCCAAGCTCGTGGAAGACGGCCTTGGGGCCGACAACCTCGAGGCATCGCTCGCCCAGGCCGAGTTCAACCTGCGCGAGGGCGACTTTGGTTACCCCGACGGCGTGGGCCTGGCCATCCAGGCCATGAACGGCTGGCTCTACAGCGACGACGATGCCACGAGCTACCTGCGCTACGAGGACGCCCTGTCCCAGATCCGCGCCGGCCTTGGGGACGGCTACTTCGAGTGCCTGCTCGACGAGGCCGTCTGCCACAACGCCCACCGCTGCTGCGTGGAGGTCGTGCCCACCCCGAGCGAGGGTGCCACCGAGGAGGCCCAGCGCCTGGCAAAGGTCCGCGAGGGCCTGAGCGAAGACGACCTCGCCGCCATTGCCCGCGAGGCCGCCGAGCTCCACGCCGAGCAGGCCGCACCCGACACGCCCGAGACGCTCGCGACGCTGCCGCACCTCTCGCTCTCAGACATCGGCGAGGCCGCGGCAGACCCCAAGACGGTGCAGGCAGACGCGCCCGTCCCCTGTTACCACCACCTCATCGACACGCGCCGCATCGACTACGCCTACTGGTACTTCGACCTTGGCCACGTCTCCTATAACGAGCTGCCCTACGTGAGCGTGCTCGCGAACCTCCTCGGCAAGCTCGACACCGCGCGCCACAGCGCCTACGAGCTCGACACCATCTGCGAGGCCAAGCTGGGCGGCCTGTCGTTCTTCTCGGAGGTCTACTCCACCGACGACGACCCGCTGAGCGCCCGCCCCAAGTTCGTCGTGGGAGCAAGCTCGCTTTCCGAGAACGCCCGCTGGCTCGCCGAGCTCCCGTGCGAGATCTGGGCCGAGACGAACCTCGCCGACACGCGCCGCATCCGCGACATCCTCGAGCAGCGCCGCGTGGGCATGGAGCAGGCCTTCGTCGACTCGGGCCACGCCGCCGCACTCGCTCGCGTGGGTGCGCAGTTCCGCGCCTCCGCCGAGGTGTCCGACATGCTGGGCGGCGTTGGCTTCTACCGCTTCCTGCGCGATCTTCTCGACCACTTCGACGAGCGCGCTGACGCGCTCGTGGCCAAGCTCGACGACCTGCGCCGCCGCATCTTCTCGGCGAACAACTGCGAGATGAGCTTCACGGGACCCGAGGCAGACCTCGCCGCCTACTGGGACAACGCATCCGACCTGGGGCTCTTTGCCGCCGCGGCGGATGCGCCCCGGCTCGTCGTGCCCATGCCGCAGGTGCGCTCCGAGGCCTTCGTCGTGCCCGCCAACGTCTGCTTCGTGGGCGAGGGCATGGACGGCCTGAGCGTGGGCACCGAGCTCAGCGGCGCGTGGCGCGTGGCCTCGCAAGCGCTGTCCTACGACTACCTGTGGAACGAGGTCCGCGTGCTGGGCGGCGCCTACGGCTGCGGCTTCCGTTGCACGGCCGACTCGCTGCTGCAGTTCCCCGCGGCGGGCCGCTTCGAGCGCGCGAGCGAGTGGCTTGCCAGCTGGGATCCCACGCCCGCCGAGCTCACGGGCTTCATCGTGGCCGGCGTCGCGGGCATGGACGCGCCCGTGAAGCCGCGCTCGCTGGGCCGCAGGCTCGACGCCGCGCGCCTCTCGGGCCGCGACGGCAGCTGGCGCGCCAAGATCCGCTCCCAGATGCTCGCGACCACGGTCGAGGACGTGCGCGCCCTGGCCGAGCCCCTCTCCAAGCTCGAAGGCGCCCACGGCATGTGCGTCTTTGGCGGCCGCACCCAAATCGAGGCCAGCGGCCTTGACCTCGACGTCTGCGAGCTCTTCGAGCGCTAGGCCAAGCCGCGAGCACCGGCCCGCCTCAGACTGCAGAATCCTAGGAAAATGCCGTTATGGTTATCCGTTAAATGCAGTTTAGCGCACATTCCTAGGATTCTGTGGAAGCGTGCGGCTGCCCCATGTGAAAGCGTGGCCCCACCCATGTGGAAGCATGCCCGCGCCAGGGACGGCTCCGCGCCCGCCCCCTCCCAACCGTATCGTGTTCGTAGCCAACCAGCCCGCCTCCTCCACACCGAGAGGGCGGGCAGTATTATGTAAGGCCACCAATTCGAACGGCGGGCGCTATCATGTATCGCTGCAAATCAAGGGAGAGGGGCGACAACGTGAACGGAAGCGGCTTTACGACCAACGTAATCGTTGACCGGTTTGGTTCGCTCATCGAGAGACAGTACGGCACCAATCCGCAGCGGGCGGCAAACCTGCTGCTCACGGGCTTCAGGGCCAAGCGCTTCCAGACGCGCCACCTCCCCGAGCGCGCGCAGCTCTCGGGCGCGCGCGTCGGCGCCCGCGTGGCGCTCGAGAGCGTTACGAACGCCCTCGAGCATCCCGGCGAGACAGTCCTCACGAGCATCTTCCTGCCCACAGAGATCTTCCACGCCATGGGGCTGCGGCCGCTCGTGGCCGAGGCCCTCGCGGACTTCATCTGTGCCACCCATGCCGAGAACGGCCTGGTCGAGGAGGCCGAGCAGCGCGGCGTGCCCGAGACGTACTGCTCATTCCACAAGGTCCTGCTGGGAGCCGCGGCCACCAAGGTGCTCGCCGCTCCCCGCCTGATCGCCAACTGCTCGGTGGCCTGCGACGCCAACAACACCACCTTCCGCTGGCCGGGCCAGGAGCTTGGCAGCCCGCACGTCTACGTCGACGTCCCCTACTCCTATGACGAGGACGCCTGCGCCTACGTGGCCGACCAGCTGCGCGAACTCGCCGCCACCTGCGAGCAGACCTTTGGCCGCACCCTCGACGAGGACCAGCTGCGCGAGCGCGTGGCTCGCAGCCAGGTCACGCTCGACGCCATGGTGCGCACGCTGCCGCGCCGCCGCGGGCGCTACCTCGCAAACGACATGGGCCTCGAGATGCAGACGGCGCTTGCGCTGCACCCCTCGCTGGGCGAGCGCGACGTCGAGCGGATGGCCACGCGCATGCTCGACGACCTCGCGCACGCCCGCCGCTTCGAGGGGAGCTCGCTCGTCTGGGGCCACCTCGCGCCGTTCTTCTCGCCCGGGCTGCAGGCCATGATCGACACCAACCCGCACGCCCAGATTGTGGCGTCGGACATGAGCTTTGACCAGGCGAGCCTGGCGCGCCTCGTGCGCGAGGGCAAGGGTGGCACCTGGCACTACGACGCCACGCGCCCCGCCTGGGACCACGACGCGAGCGACCCCTGGCTCGCGATGGCCGAGCGCCTCATCAAGAACACGTTCAACGGCCCTGCCACCCGCCGCATCGAGCGGCTGCGCACGCTGGCCGAGGTCACGGACGCAGACGGCGTCGTGCTGTTCTGCCACTGGGGCTGCAAGGAGACGATGGGCGCCTCGCAGCTGGCGAAGCGCGAGCTCGAGGCGGCGGGCATTCCCACGCTCACGCTCGACGGCGACGGTTGCCACCGCTCCAACAACCCCGAGGGTCAGAGCACAACGAGGATGGGCGCATTTCTCGAGATGCTCGAGGCGCGCCGCGGGGAGGTGGCCTAGATGGCAGACGAGTTCGAGAGGGACGGCGCGGCGACGATGGGCCGCTGGCAGGCCGCCACTGCCGGCAACGGCAATAACGTGGCGGGCGCAACGGGCACCGGCGCCGTGACGAGCGCACCCGGCGCCGCAACAACCGCACCCAGCGCCGCGGCAGGCGCCGACACTGCGGCGGTTGCCGCCAATGACACCGAGGCAGGCGCCGACGACCTCACCGTCCACTACCCCTGCAAGTACGTGCCAGCCGAGCTGCTCGCCGGCTTTGGCGCGGGCTGCTGGCCCTGCACCTTCGAGGCCGAGAGCTTTGAGGTGGCCGAGGAGCTCGCCCACCCCAACCTGTGCGGCTACGGAAAGTCGCTTCTGGCCTACGCACACCAGCCCGAGGTCCACGCGATGGTGCTCACGAGCTGCTGCGACGTCATGCGCCGCACCTACGATATCCTCAAGCACGAGGGATGCCTCGACTTTTTGTGGCTCGTCGCCCTGCCGCATCTGCGCGGGCCTCGCGAGGTCGCCCGCTTCCGCGCGCAGCTGCGCGCTCTCGCCGACGCCTTCGCCACCTGGAGCGGCCGCGAGTTCGACATCGCCCGGGCCTGCGCGAGCTTTGACGCGCCCGTGCCCCGCACCGACGAGCGCGTGACCCTCCTGGGCGCCCACGCGCCGCTGTCGCTCATCGACACCTGCCGCGACGAGCTGTCGCTCCACGTCGAGAACGGCACCTGCACCGGATTCAGGCAGGTGGCGAGCCCACCGCCCTCGCTCGTGCGCGCACCGGCGAGCGCCTGCCACGGCTGCGCGGACGCAGGCGATGCCATGGGCGACGCGACCGCACGCGACGCCGCCCCCGCCGCACCCCGCGACGACCTCGGCGCCTTTCTCGACTGGTACGCGGACGCCCTGCTCAATCAGCTGCCGTGTATGCGCATGGCAGACGCGGCCGAGAGGTCCGCGCTCGTGGGCGCGCCGGGCCAGCAAGGCGTCATCTACCACACCATGAAGTTCTGCGACTACTACGGCTTCGAGTACCTCGAGGCCACACGGGCAAGCGAGGTTCCCATGCTCAAGATCGAGACCGACGGCACGCGCCAGAGCGCGGGCCAGCTGCGCACGAGGCTCAAGGCGTTCGACGAGACGCTCCACGACGTGGCCGAGACGGGCGCCACGGGCGTGACGATGCCCGCCAACGGCCCTATCTACGTGCTGGGCATCGACTCGGGCTCCACCTCGACCGACGCCGTGGTGGCGGACGGCGACGGCCAGATAGTGGCGAGCGTCATCGTGCCCACGGGCGCCAAGGCCTCCGCGGGCGCACGCCGCGCCATCGACGAGGTGCTCAAGCAGGCGGGCCTCTCCAACGACGACCTCACCCTACGCGTCGCCACCGGCTACGGCCGCGACAACATCGAGGGCATGGACTGCGCCATCACCGAGATCACCTGCCATGCCCGCGGCGCGCACCACCTCATGCCCGAGGCCCGTACCGTCATCGACATCGGCGGCCAGGACTCCAAGGTCATCCACCTCGACGAGGCGGGCGGCGTCGCCAACTTCGTGATGAACGACAAGTGCGCGGCCGGCACCGGGCGCTTCCTCGAGGCCACGGCCCGTGCCATGGAGCTTACGCTCGACGAGTTCTGCCGCGTGGGCCTCGAGTGGAAGCACGACGTCAAGATCTCGAGCATGTGCACGGTCTTTGCCGAGAGCGAGGTCATCACCCTCGTGGCCGACGACACGCCTGTGGCCGACATCGTGCACGGCCTCGACATGAGCGTGGCGACCAAGACGGCCGCGCTCGCGAGGCGCGTCAAGGCCGAGCCCGCCTACCTCATGACCGGCGGCGTGGCCCAAAACGAGGGCGTTGTGCGCGCGCTCGAGGACGTGCTCGGGGCGCCCGTGGCAACAAACCCCAGCTCGCAGCTGTGCGGAGCCATTGGTGCCGCGCTTCTCGGCCTAGAGTCCCTGCAGCAGTAGGGCGCAGGCGGGGCTTTGCGTCAGCAAGCAAAGGCGGGGCGACAACCACATCGGCTGCCGCCCCGTCATCATTTTCCACTTGGGACAGTTAAACCCGGAGCTATTTCGCCCCACTTTTCCTGCGGTTTGGGACGATAAGGCTCCGGGCTATCCTGTCCCAAGTTGCTAGACGAGCGCCTGCTCCAGCGAGAGCTTGGGCACGTGGTGGACGCTCGCGCCGTCGCGCCAGTAGGTGGTGGCCCCGTTGGGCGAGGCCTCGAGCGGCTCAAGCACCACCTCCTCGGCCGGACGGCCTAGGGCCACCACCATGAGGGGCGCCACGTCGGCGGCCTCGAGGCCCAGCGCCTCGCTCACCTTCTGCTTGTTGAACGCGTGGAGCATGCAGCCGCCATAGCCCGCCTGGCGCGCGGCGAGCATGACCGTCTGGGCGGCGATGCCCTCGTCGACTGCCGTGGTGGCGCCATGGCCCGCATCGCAGATCACGATGTAGCCGGTGGGGCGCTCGCCCCGCGCGGGGCCATCCCAGTCCTTGAGGGCGCCCGCCCACGCAAGCTGGGCAAACACGGCGTCGCGCTCGGAGGCTGCACTCACGATGCGATAGCGTAGCGGCAGGCGGTTGGCGCCGCTCGCCACCACGCGCGCGAGGTCCACCAGCTCGATCATGAGGGCCTCGGGGATGGGGTCTCCCTCATCGAAGCGGCGAAAGGTGCGGCACCCCCTCACCACGCGAGCAAAGTCGCCCAGGTCAAAGTCCCTCTCGGCACGACGTGCCAGCTCCTCGAACTCGCTCATGAAAGCCTCCTTACCCGCGGACGCGCCGCGCTAGTCGATCAGTCCAAAGTGACGCAGGGCGTTTGCGATGCCATCGTCCTCGATGTTGTCGGTGACGTAGTCGGCGGCCGCCTTGGCCTCGTCGGTGCCGTTGCCCATAGCCACGCCCACCGTGCAGTACTGGAGCATCGTAGCGTCGTTGCCGCCGTCGCCAAAGGCGATGGCCTCGGCGCCCTCCAAGCCAAAGCGCTCCATCGTGGCGCGCACGCCCGCAGGCTTGCTGCTGGTGGCGGGCACCACGTCGCAGAACAGGTCGCACCAGCGGGCCACGATGCAGTCGCTCATAATCTGCTCGACCCGACCCTGCTCCGCGGGCGGCACAAAGACGCAGAACTGGTAGATGCCCTCATCGAGCGACAAGCGTGGGTCGTGGATGGGCTAGGTGCTGGCCACCATGCGCTCGAGCTCGTGGATGCGCTCGGAATCGCAGCTGGCCCAGGAGTTCTCGCGCGTGAGGACAATGGCGTCGAACGCACCGGCCTCTATCTGCTCGACCAGACGCTCGCAGGGGCCACGGTCAATGCGCACGTCAAAGTAGGTGCCCTCGGCGTCGTAGCACAGCGACCCCGTCATGGTGACGTAGGCGTCGAAGCCGCCCTCGAAGCCCGGAAAGCCCTCGGCGATGCAGGGCGGCAGCTGAATGGGCGGACGGCCCGTGCACAGCACGCACTTGATGCCACGGCGGCGCAGCTCGGCAAGCGCCGCCTTGGTCGATGGCGGAATGAGGTGGTTGGTCGACTTGCTCAGCAGCGTGCCGTCGACGTCAAAGAATGCGGCCTTGATCACGTTTGTCCCCTCTCGCGGCCCTTCGTGACCTAGGTTAGCAGCCCGCAACAGGCCCGAGCGGGGTCGGACGGACCGTAGAGGGCTTCCGCATCAAAAAACATCGTCAAGTCGGTATCCTCATTGGTCCCCTGCAATGCATGCGGCCTCAAGCGCCAACAAAACCGCAGGTCGCGAGCTGCCAATCAAGCGGTCTACTCGGCAAGTTCCGAATAGGGTACCTACTTGATGACATTTTTTCTAAGGGACAGCCCAACCGGCAAGTCGCACCCCAAAAATGGGCACAAAAAAATGCCCCGAAGCCGCCAATGGGCTTCGGGGCACGCCAGGCAGGGGGCCGGCCAGCAAGATGAGGCCGCCGATGTCACCGCGCTACGCCACCGCACGGCATCCAAGCCGCAACGGCCACCTCTCTACGCCTGCGCAATATCACCGCGCTACGCCGTTGCAGAGCATCCGGTCCGCAACGGCCTCCGCGCTACGCCGCCGCGCGGCGTGCGCGCTTCGCAAGGCTGCAGGTGATGGCCACCAGCGCCAACGCCACGAGGGCAAACGCGCCGCCCACGAGGCCCACGCTCGCAAGCCCGGGGCCGCTCACCACGGCACCGCCCACGGCCGTGCCAAACGCGATGCCAATGTTGAACGCCATCGGCTCGAGCGAGCTCGCGAGCGTCAGCGCCTTGGGGTGGCTGCGCCTCGCGCACTCCATGAACGCCGAGATGCACGGCACCGAGGCCACGTACATGAGCAGCGCGACGCCCATCACCACGCCAAGGGCCGCAGGCATCGTGGAGCCCAGCGCCCACAGGCCAAAGAGCAGGGCCGAGAGCAGGGCAAACGTCACCACGAGCGCCTTCATGCCAAAGCGCGCGTCAATCCAGCCGCTCAGCAGGTTCGAGAAGAAGCACACCACGCCGTAGCACATGAGCGCGGCCGACGCCTCCATGGGGGCCAGCCCCAGCACCTGCTCGAGGTAGGGCGTCACGTAGCCGTAGAACACGTACACGCAGCCCACGCCAAACACGAAGATGAGGATGCCCGTGAGCACCTGCGGCTCGGCGAGCAGGCCCACCTGGTCGCGCATCATGGCGGGCTCGTCGGTGGCACCCTCGCGCGGCAGCAGCGCCAGCAGCAGCGCGCACGTCACCACCGCCAGCACGAACGTCGCCCACGGGGCCACGCACCAGTCGAGCAGCTCGGCGGCCGTCTTGCCGGCGGAGGTCGAGATGACCATCGCCACCGAGAACGCCGCGTACACCACGGAGATGCCCATCGACATGCGGCTGGGGTCGAGCAGCTCGGGGATGAACGTCACGCCCACGGCCAGGAAGGCGCCCGACACCGCGCCAATCAGCACGCGCGAGACCAACAGCACCGTGAACGTGGGGGCCAGCGCCTGCACGAGGTTGGCCGCGCAGAAGACCGCGGCATAGACAACCAGCAGCTGGAAGCGCCTGAAGCGCCCGGTCGCAATGGCCAGGACGGGCGTCATCACGGCATAGGTCAGCGCAAAGACGCTGATGAGCTCGCCCGCCTGGGCAAGCGTCACGCCAAACGAGTCGGCGATGTTCTGCTCGATGCCAATGACAACGAACTCCGAGCAGCCCAGGGAGAACCCAAGCAGCACGAGCAGCCCCACGCACACGAGGCGCAGGGGCTTCGACAGGTCGGCGGCGCTTCGGGAGGTCTTTCCGGCCACGCCCTTCTCCTTCTCACGAAGGGGCCCGTGCACGGCGTCGCAGCCGCGCGCGGGCCCTACAACTCTTGCTTGTCCCTACTCGGCGCGCGCAGGCGCGGCCAGCTCGTCTGCCAGGGCCTCGATCTGGGCGCGTGAGGCGTCGTCGAGTGCACCGCGCACCGTCACGACGGTGTCGGCGACCTCGATGCCCTTCATCTGCTCGAGCTCGGCACGCATGACCTTGGCGGCCGTCGGCGCCCACGATCCGCTCTCGATGAGCGCCACGCGGCGGTTCTGGTAGGCGTGCTCGGCGAGCGTGTGGATGAACGTGCTCATGTGCGGGAAGATCGAGCCGGCGTAGGTGATGCTCGCGAGCACCAGGCGGTCATAGCGGAAGGCGTCCTCGACGGCCTTGGCCATGTCGTCGCGCGCAAGGTCAAACGTCGACACCACGACGCCATGGCCCTTGAGCGCGTCGGCGAGCGCCAGGGCGGCCGCGCGGGTGTTGCCGTAGACCGACGAGTAGGCAATCGTTACGCCCTCGTCCTCGGGCTCGTAGCTCGACCAGGTGTTGTAGAGGCCCAGGTAGTAGCCCAGGTTCTCGTCGAGCACGGGACCGTGCAGCGGGCAGATGCGCTCGATGTCGAGCGCCGCGGCCTTCTTCAGCACGGCCTGCACGTTCTTGCCGAACTTGCCCACGATGCCAAAGTAGTAGCGACGGGCCTCGCACGCCCAGCCCTCGGGGTCCTCGACGTCGAGCGCGTCAAACTTGCCAAACGCGTCCGCCGAGAAGAGCGTCTTGTCGGCGGCGTCATACGAGAAGAGCACCTCGGGCCAGTGCACGTTGGGGGCGCCCACGAAGGTGAGGTTGCGGTCGCCAAGCTCGAGCTCAAAGCCCTCCTTGGCCACGATCTTGCGGTCGGCGAAGTCGGTGCCAAAGTAGGCGACCATCATCTTGAAAGCGGCGGCGGAGGCCACGACCTGCGCGGCCGGGTAGCGCTCCATAAAAGCGGCGATGCCGGCGGAGTGGTCGGGCTCCATGTGGTGAACCACCAGGTAGTCGGGCGTGCGGCCCGCGAGTGCGGCCTCGACGTTGGCCAGCCACTCGTCAACGAAGTGGGCGTCGACCGTGTCGGTCACGGCCACCTTATCGCTGCCCAGGACCACGTAGGAGTTGTACGACATGCCGTTCTCGCGCACGTCGTACTGACCCTCGAACAGGTCGATGTCGTGGTCGTTCACGCCCACGTAGGCGATGCTGTCACAGATCTTCATTCCAACCTCCGATGTTTGGTTTCGCGAGCCATGCTAGCACCCATCGGCAGGCCTGTGCGAGGGGTCGCACGGCGCGACCACATCGCACGCGGCCCCTCGCGCGCCCAAAGTGTCCCTTATATTCATAACATGCCGACATTATGCATTTCCTGCAGCCTTCACCGGCAAATACCGGCCGCTCGCCCTCTCAATTGCACCATTTTAACCTGCAAGTTAACATACTTGTAATTTCTGTTTCAGGTACGGCGTTTTATCAAAAGAGGTGTTTATGCAAAAGGAAAGCAACGGGAAGATCAAGTGGTACATCCTGAGCTTTATGACGTTCTCGACCCTCTGGAGCTTCGGCAACGTCAGCAACGGCTACATGTACTTCAACGGCACCCAGGTCATCTTCTCTTGGGTCCTCATGTTCGTCCTGTACTTCATCCCCTACGCGCTCATGGTCGGTGAGCTCGGCAGTGCCTTCAAGAGCGAAGGCGGCGGCGTCACGTCATGGATCAAGGGCACGTCCACGGCCAAGATCGCCTACTTCGCCGGCTGGACCTACTGGGCCGTGCACGTCTCCTACATCGCGTCGAAGGGCTCCGGCGGCCTCAAGGCCCTCAGCTGGATGGTCTTTGGCAACGCCGAGACGTACGACTCGTTCCCCACGATCGCGATCCAGCTCGCGACGCTCGCCGTGTTCCTCATCTTCTGCTGGGTGGCAAGCCGCGGCCTCAACCCGCTCAAGAAGCTCGCGACCATCGCCGGCTCCTCGATGTTCGTCATGAGTCTGCTCTACATTCTCATGATGTTCGCCGCGCCCGCCATCAACCCCAACGGTGGCTACCTGCCCATCGACCTGTCGCCCGACAAGCTCGTGCCCAACATCGACTTCACCTACATCACCAACCTGTCGATCTTGGTGTTTGCCGTGGGCGGCATCGAGAAGATCAGCCCCTACGTCAACAAGACCGACGGCAACCCCGCCCGCGAGTTCCCCAAGAGCATCATCTTCACCGTGATCATGGTCCTGGTGTGTGCCCTGCTCGGCACCGTCGCCATGGGCATGATGTTCGATCCGGCCGAGGTCAACGCCAACTTCAACTCCTATGTCGCCAACGGCTCCTACTGGGCCTTCCAGAAGCTGGGCAACTACTACGGCGTGGGCAATCTGCTCATGGTCATCTACGCCGCCTGCAACGCCATCGGCCAGTTCTCCACGCTCGTCGTCTCCATCGACGCGCCGCTGCGCATGCTTCTGGGCGACGAGAACGCCCGCCAGTTCGTGCCCAAGGGCCTGCTCAAGCAGAACGACAAGGGCGCCTACATCAACGGCATCAAGATGGTCGTGGTGCTCAGCGGCTCGATCATCCTCGCCCAGATCGTGGTGCCCGGCGCCGCGGCCGTCCTCACCCAGCTCAACAAGCTCAACTCGGTCTGCATGCCGCTGCGCTACATCTGGGTGTTCGTTGCCTACATCCTGCTCAAGAAGGCGGGCGACCGCTTTGGCCAGGAGTACAAGTTCACCAAGGGCAAGGTCTTGGGCATCGTTCTGGGCGCCTGGTGCCTGTTCGTGACGCTTGCCTGCTGCGTCTTTGGCATGTACTCCGAGGACCCCTTCACCATGATCCTCAACGTGGTGACGCCCGTGGTGCTCATCGCCCTGGGCTTCATCCTGCCCGAGATCCGCAAGATCCAAGACAAGAAGGAGGCCGAGCAGGCCTAGCGCTCGCCGACTTCGTTGCCCATCGAGCCCCACGGCCCGTCCCGCTCCTGCTATTCTGCAGGTGTCCGCAATTTAGCGGACACTGGCAAGGCAGAGGAAGAAGGAGGAGTCATGGTCTATGGAATCGGATTTCCCGAGCTTCTGGTGATCTACGTTATTGCCGCCCTCGTCCTTGTGGGAATAGTCGTGGCAATCGTTAGGGCCGTGCGGGCTAAGAAGCACTAGCGCAACCTCCATCGACCAGCACATAAAGAGGCGCGGCCCCGGCAGTCGGGGTCGCGTCTCTCTTCGTTTGCCCTGCAACGGGCGAGGCACCAGCGCGAGAAGCACCAACGCGAGAAGGCCGCGCAGGCCCAAGTCGCCCTCTATGCCAGGGCGAGACGCCCGGGCTCGAGATGGGGAAGCCCGCCTCGATGACGTCGACGTTCATGCGCACGAGCTGGCGCGCGATGGTGAGCTTTTCCTCGGTATTCATGCTTGCGCCGGGCGACTGCTCGCCGTCGCGCAGGGTGGTGTCAAAGATTGCGATCTTGCGGCTCATGGTGTGCTCCTTCGCTGTGGTGCGTCTCTCGTGGGTAGGGCGACCGCGTGCGGGGAGCCTATGGGTCTGGAAAAGAAAAAAATACCCATGCGCAGCAGTCGCCAAAGTTGCGAACGCGCACGGGTGCCAAACAAATGGATAAGAGAGATGGCCCTAGCGCGTACCCGCAGGTAGTAGCCCTAGGCCCAGAAGCAGTGCGCTCATGTTAACGCGTGCGTCCATCTCGTCCTCTCAATTCATTAGTCTGCTCGCTGTAGCAGACGCGCGGGCGTTGGCAAGCGAGGCTTCGAGGAGCGGCTGCGGGGGCAAGGCCGTTGCGGGCAGCGGACGGCAAGCGTATGCGGCCGGCACGGGCGGCAAGCAGATGTGAGCGGCGTTGTCGCGGGCGGCGAGCACCTGTGGGCGGCACGGATGTCCGCCCCGCGTCCCGCGCCCGCCGCCGCTATCATGGGGAGCAACGACACGAAAGGGGCACAACGCATGGGCATGACGGCAGAAGAGGTCGCGGCCAAGGCCGCCGACATCAAGATCTTTGGCTTCGACCTCGACGGGACCTTCCTGAGGGACGACAAGAGCGTGGCACCGCGCACCAAGGCAGCCGTCCGCGCCCTGCTCGGCCATGGCATCGAGCCCGTGCCCACCACCGGCCGCACCTGGCAGCGGCTCACCCAGAGCGTTCTGGGCATGGACGACTTCCACTACACCGTGTGCGCGTGCGGCGCCACCGTGTGCAACCTTGTGCACGGCACCTTCCTCAACCACGAGGTCATCGGCCCCGCCAAGGCCGCGGAGCTCATCCGCCGGCTCAAGCAGCCCGGCGTGGTCATCTACCTGTGCCTCGACGACCCCTACGGCACGCGCCTGGGCGACTGCATCAGCCGCGAGGAGTACGTGCGCGTGCGCGGCCCCGAGCGCTGGAGCGAGCCGCTCACCTGCTGCGACGTGCCCGCCCTCATCGAGGCCAACCGCTGGGGCGTCACCAAGGTGGGCGTGCGCTACGCAAGCCCCTGGACGGACGACGACTTCCTGACCCTTGGCCGCGAGCTTGACCTCACGGCCAACGCCTGCGGCCCCAACAACGTCGAGTTCAACGTGCCGGGCGTGAGCAAGGCGGGCGGCCTGGACCTGCTCGCCCGGCGCTTGGGCTGCACGCTCGACAACGTCTGCGTCATCGGCGACTCGGGAAACGACGTCGAGATGCTGCGCGCCGCGGGCCTGGGCATCGCGATGGGCAACGCCACGCCCGTCGCCCGCGAGGCGGCCGACTACGTGCTGGGCCTCACCAACGAGCAGGACGGTCTCGCCGACTTCGTCGAGCGCTACCTTCTGTAGTGGGACAATACCTGCCTGAGCAACCGTCCCAGTCCTCGCGCTCGCCCAAAGGCGGGCCGAGCTGCTACACTTACCTTCGCCAGCTCGTCGCTGGGGTATCGTCCAGTGGTTAGGACCCGGGATTTTGATTCCCGTTACCTAGGTTCGAATCCTAGTACCCCAGCGATGCGCTGGCTTTTTGCTGCCATGACAGTGGGAACGTGCCCGCCTCCATCACATGGCTGAGAACCACGCCGCGTACCAGCGCCGCGGGCCCTCGCCCTCCCCCACCCCTCGGGCGCTCCACATCCCTGAGTTATCATGGCCTTCTGTTGTGAAACCACACCAACGGAGGCATCCATGGCAAACGCCACCGCCATCATCCTCGCCGCCGGCGAGGGCACCCGCATGAAGTCAAACCACGCCAAGGTCTCGCACAAGATCTTGGGCAAGCCCATGATCTCGTGGGTGGCAGACGCCGCCATCGCCGGCGGCTGCACGCGCGTCATCGTCGTCGTGGGCAGCCACGCAGACGAGGTCCGCGCCATCGTAAGCGAGGCCTACGCAGGCGCCACGGCCACGGTCGAGTGCGTCGAGCAGGCCGAGCGCCTGGGCACCGGCCACGCCGTCAAGGTTGCCCTCGAGGCCACCGGCATCAGCGACGGCCCCGTCGTGGTGCTCAACGGCGACCTGCCCCTCGTGACCGGCCAGACCGTCGCCGCCTTCGCCGAGTCCGTGAGCGGCGGCAACGCCGCGGCCACGGCCTTCACCATCGTGCCGCCCGACCCGTTTGGCTACGGCCGCATCGTACTGGCCGCCGACGGCACCATCGAGCGCAACATCGAGCAGAAGGACTGCACGCCCGAGCAGGCCGCCACGCTCACCGAGTGCAACGCCGGCTGCTACGCCTTCGACGGCGCGCTGCTCGCGGCCCACATCGGCGAGGTTGGCTGCGACAACGCCCAGGGCGAGTACTACCTGCCCGACATGCTTGAGATCCTCAAGTCCCACGGCCACGCCGTGCGCGCCTTCCACTGCGACGACTGGCGCGAGGGCCTGGGCGTCAACTCGCGCGCACAGCTCGCCCAGCTCACGACCATCGCCCGCGACCGCATCAACGAGCAGCTCATGGCCGCCGGCGTCACGTTCATCGACCCCGCGCAGGCCTGGATCGGCCCGGACTGCACCATTGGCCGCGACACCATCGTCTGGCCGCAGACCCACCTCATCGGCACCTGCCACGTGGGGCAGAACTGCCAGCTTGGCCCCAACACGCGCCTTACCAACACGAGCGCCGGCAACGACTGCGTCATCGACGAGACGGTCGCCATCGACGCCGTGCTCGAGAACGGCGTCGACTGCGGCCCGCGCGCCTACCTGCGCCCCGGCACCCACATGCTCGACAACTCCAAGGCCGGCACTCACGTCGAGATCAAGAAGTCCACGATTGGCCGCGGCAGCAAGGTGCCGCACCTCTCCTACATCGGCGACACCACGATGGGCGAGGGCGTCAACATCGGCGCGGGCTCCATCACCTGCAACTATGACGGCGTGCACAAGCACAAGAGCGTCATCGGCGATAACGTCTTCGTGGGCTCCGACACCATGATGGTGGCCCCCGCCGAGATTGGCGACGGCGCTCTCGTGGCCGCCGGCTCGTTCATCACCGAGCCCGTCCCGGCAGACGCGCTGGCCCTGGGCCGCGCCCGCCAGACGGTCATCGAGGACTGGGCTCCCGCCCACTTCGAGAAGCTCCGCGCACAGAAATAACCAGCCAGTCGCCGCGGGCACGCGCTCGCGGCGACCTTCATGAAGTACCATGTGATGACGTGCGACCACGGCGCCGCCTGCCCAACCCCCATTTTTGGGCCCGGCACCGCGCGCAACCAGCAAAGAGTCGACGGAAGGGCGGCAACCAGATGTACGAAGACCTCGATCAACTCGTCCCAATTAAGAAGCGGCTGAGGATTTACTCCGGCTCGAGCAACCCCAAGCTCGCGGCCGACATCGCCGGCATCCTGGGGGTCGAGGTCGACGGCCTCGTGCTCGAGCAGTTCGCCAACGGCGAGATCTACGCCCGCTTTGACGAGACGGTCCGCGGCTGCGACGTGTTCTTCGTGCAGTCCATCGTGGGCAAGAACGTCAACGACCTCATGATGGAGACGCTCATCGTGGCCGACGCCGCCCACCGCGCCTCGGCCCGCTCCGTCACCGCCGTCATCCCCCACTACGCCTACGCCCGCCAGGACCGCAAGGCCGGCCCCCGCGAGCCCATCACCGCGCGCCTCGTCGCCAACCTGCTCGAGACGGCCGGCGTGGACCGCGTCATCACGCTCGACCTGCACCAGGGCCAGATCGAGGGCTTCTTCGACGTCCCCGTGAACCACCTCACGGCCCTGCCGCTGTTCGGCGAGTACTTCAAGAACAAGAACTTCGACTGGGAGAACACCGTCGTCGTCTCCCCCGACGTGGGCCGTGCCAAGGCCTGCAAGAAGCTCTCCGACATGCTCGGCTGCGACCTCGCCATCGCCCACAAGGGCCGTCCGCACCACAACCAGGCCGAGGTCATGGGCATCATCGGCGACATCAAGGGCAAGACCTGCATCATCAACGACGACATGATCGACACGGCCGGTACCCTGTGCGCCGCCATCCGAGAGCTCAAGGCCATGGGCGCCGGTGACATCCACGTGTGCGCCACCCACGGCATCTTCTCCGGCCCCGCCGTGGAGCGCCTGAACGACGCCCCGATCGAGGAGTGCGTCGTCACCGACTCCGTGCCCCAGCCCGAGGAGAACCTCACGGGCAAGATCAACACGATCTCCGTCGCCAACGAGATCGCCGAGTGCATCTACCACGTCTTCACTGAGACCTCGGTGTCCGGCATGGTGGGTGGCCGCTTCAACCTCTAGGGCTGAGTGGTCTTAGCAGCAGTTTGTTAGTCTGGGCCGCGCGTTCCTCATGGGCGCGCGGCCCGTTTGTGAAGGAGCAGCATGGCAGCAGCGCAGCCAAAGCAGATTCGCCTCGTGGCGGGGCTGGGTAACCCCGGCGAGGAGTATGAGAACACCCGCCACAACGCGGGCTTCCGCGCAGTCGAGGAGCTGGGAAGCCGCCTGGGCGCGGGGTACTGGAAGAGCCAGTGCGGCGCCAAGGTGGCCACGGTCAAGGTGCGTGGGGCAGAGGGGCCCGTCGAGGTGCTGCTCGCGATGCCGCAGGACTTCATGAACACAAGCGGCGGCCCCATCTCCAAGCTGTGCCGCGAGTACAGGATCGAGCCCGAGGAGCTGCTCGTGGTGCACGACGAGCTCGACCTCGAGCCGGGCGACGTGCGCGTCAAGGTGGGCGGCGGCCACGCAGGCCACAACGGCCTCAAATCGATCATCAACAAGCTCGGAAGCAGGGACTTTACCCGCGTGCGCGTGGGCATTGGCATGCCCCCGGGACGCATGCCCGTGGTCGACTGGGTGCTCAAGGAGTACCGCAACGCCGAGATGGAGGACGTGCGCCGCGCCGCCATCGACGCCGCTGATGCCGTTGAGCTCGCGATTGAGCACGGCGTCATCTACGCGCGCGACCACGTCAACGGCGCCGGCAAGCCCGGCAGCAGGTAGGCCAAGTGGGACAGTTGCTCCGGGCAACTGTCCCACTTTTGCATTCGATGGGCGCACTGCTCGCGCGCCTCGCGCACCCGTCCCGCGCACGCGACTCTCTCGCCCCACACTGGACGTCCCGGGCGCGGCTCGCGCCAGCCTTTTCGCAGAATCCTAGGATTCTGTCGTTAACTGCATTTAGCGGATAGCATTAACGGCATTTTCCTAGGATTCTGCGGACTTGAGGAGGAGACGAGCCCGTCGCCCGCGCACGCCAGCCCCCGCACGCCACACACCCACCAGCCACCCCGCGCACGCACGCCCCCGCGCACCACCCCCCTCCATACGCCCCCGCGCGCCCCGCGTCCCACACACACCCGCCTCCGCTGCTCGCGGCGCCACACCACACCCCCGCGGAACCGCATCCCGCAAACGGTAGAAATACACCCGCGAACGGCACATCGCGCAAAATGTCCCTTGCGACCTCGACCGCTCGCAGATACACCCCGCCCGCACAACCGCAGCTACACGCGTCGACCCCTAATAAGTTGACTTCTCCGCAGTGGTCATTCCGCTGAATATCCGCAGCTCAGAGGCATTACCCGCACCGAAACACAGCGGCAACAACCTATCAGCCGCGATAGAATTACCCGGTGTGTGCAAACACGCGCCAACGCATGGCGGCTCGGGGCATATGGCCGCCGCTCAGGCGCAAGACGCAAGACAGGAGAGGAGATCTGCATGTACAAGATCCTCAAAAAGACGCAGTTCTCGGAGAAGGTGTTCGAGTTCCGCGTGGAGGCCCCGCAAATGGCCAAGAAGGCCCACGCCGGCCAGTTCCTCATGGTCCGCGCGAACGAGCAGGGCGAGCGCGTCCCGTTCACCCTCGCCGGCTGGAACGCCGAGGAGGGCTGGATCGAGTTCATCTTCATGGTGATCGGCAAGACCACCGAGATGCTCTCGCAGTACAACGAGGGTGACGAGCTCCAGGACGTCACCGGCCCGCTGGGCAACCCCACCGAGCTCGAGGGCGACCGCGTGGTCGTGCTCGGCGGCGGCGTTGGCCTGGCCATCGCCTACCCCGTTGCCCGCACCTTCTGCGAGCAGGGCAAGAAGGTCTCGGTCATCATGGGCGCCCGCACCAAGGACCTGCTGATCCTCACCGACCAGTTCAAGGCGCTTCCGCTCGAGGACCTCTACATCACCACCGACGATGGCTCCGAGGGCGAGAAGGGCGTTGTCACCGCCCCGCTCGAGCGCCTCTGCCAGGAGGGCGCCGTCGACGCCGCCTTCTGCGTTGGCCCCGTTCCCATGATGAAGTTCTCCGCCCTCACGGCCGAGAAGTACAACCTGCCCATCGTTGCCTCCCTCAACCCCATCATGGTTGACGGCACGGGCATGTGCGGCTGCTGCCGCGTCGAGGTTGGCGGCAAGACCAAGTTCGCCTGCGTCGACGGCCCGGACTTTGACGCTACCCAGGTCGACTGGAATGACCTTCGCGCCCGCCAGGGCTCGTATCGCACCGAAGAGGGCCAGGCCATGGAGGCCTACAAGGAGGAGAGCTGCGCATGCCACAGGTAAACGGTAAGTACAAGCCCAACATGAAGGCTCCCCGCACCCCCTACGTCGAGGAGCTCCCCGAGGAGCGCGCCCAGGACTTCCGCCCGGTCGACCGTGGCTACTCCATGGCCGACGCCGTGGCCGAGGCCAACCGCTGCCTCGACTGCAAGAACCCCAAGTGCGTCCAGGGCTGCCCCGTCAACATCAACATCCCCGGCTTCATCGAGAAGATCCGCGAGGGAGACTTTGGCGGCGGCCTCGACATCATCCGCGAGTCGAGCCTGCTTCCTTCCGTCTGCGGCCGCGTCTGTCCGCAGGAGAACCAGTGCGAGGGCAACTGCGTCCTCAACAACAAGGACCGCGCCATCGCCATTGGCCAGCTCGAGCGCTTCCTGGGCGACAACGCCACCGAGCTCGCCCACGACCCCGAGGTCAAGCCGTCCAATGGCAAGAAGGTCGCCGTCGTGGGCTCCGGCCCCTCCGGCATCGCCTGCGCCGGCGAGCTCGCCCGCAACGGCTATGAGGTCACGGTCTTCGAGGCCTTCTTCACCGGCGGCGGCGTGCTGACCTACGGTATCCCCGAGTTCCGTCTGCCCAAGAAGATCGTCAAGCGCGAGATCGACGGCCTGGAGAAGCTCGGCGTCAAGTTCGAGTACAACAGCGTCGTGGGCCGCATCACCGATGCCAAGGAGCTCTTCGAGGAGCAGGGCTTCGATGCCATGTACCTCGCCGTGGGCGCCGGCCTGCCCAAGTTCCTGAACGTTCCGGGCGAGAACCTCCCCGGCGTCTTCTGCGCCAACGAGTACCTCACGCGCGTGAACCTCATGAAGGCCGAGAAGTTCCCCGAGTTCGACACCCCCACCAAGCACGGCAAGAACGTCGTGGTCTTCGGTGGCGGCAACGTTGCCATGGACGCCGCCCGCACCGCCCTGCGCCTGGGCGCCGACACGGTGACCCTGGCCTACCGCCGCACCGAGGAGGAGATGCCTGCTCGTAAGGCGGAGCTCCATCACGCCAAGCAGGAGGGCGTCCAGATCCTCCCGCTCGTCTCGCCCATCGAGTTCGAAGCCGACGAGAACGGCTTCGTGAGCAAGGTCAAGCTCGAGCGCATGGAGCTTGGCGAGCCCGACGAGAGCGGCCGTCGCCGTCCGCACCCGGTCGAGGGCTCCGAGTTCGAGATTCCCTGCGACGTCGCCGTCACGGCCATTGGCACGAACGCCAACCCGTTCCCCAAGCTCGCCGCCGAGGACGTGGCCCTCAACAAGTGGGGCTACATCGAGGCCGACGAGAATGGCCGCACGTCCGACCCGCGCATCTGGGCCGGCGGTGACATCGTCACCGGTGCCGCCACGGTCATCCTGGCCATGGGCGCCGGCAAGAAGGCCGCCCACTCCATGATGGAGGCCCTGGAGGCCTAGGCGATATCGCCCACGCCATCGCACGCATGAGGCGACCCCCGAGACCACGCGGCCTCGGGGGTCGTTCTTTTTGAGTTTGAGCTGGAGTTGGATTGGCCCGCGCGCGCCAGGGGCGGGGCGCGCGGCATCGCCAACGCGTCAGGCGCGCCCATCCCTTGGGCGAGAAGGGCACCGAGCAGGCCAGCGATGCGTCGGACAAGGACAAGCCGGCCGAGAAGAACTCAGCGGCGGCCTGCCCTACTCCGCGGCCTCGAGCTGGGAGATGAGGGCCTCCACAACCTCGTGGCAGTCGCCCACGAGGTTGTACTGGGCCACGCCAAAGATGGGGGCGTCGGCGTCCTCGTTCACGGCCACCACCGTACCCGCGCCCGAGATGCCCGCGAGGTGCTGGATGGCACCCGAGACGCCCAGGCTCACGAGCAGGCGCGGCGCCACCGAGACGCCCGTCTGCCCCACCTGGTGGGCGTAGTCGAGCCAGCCGGCCTCCACCACAGGGCGCGTGCAGCCAATCTCGGCGCTGCAACCCAGGCGCTGGCCCAGAAGCTCGGCGAGCCGCCTCACGCGGGCGAGCTCCTTCTTGCTGCCGATGCCGCGGCCCACCACCACGAGCACGTCGGCATCGGTGATCGAGGCGTCCGCACCGCTGGCCTCGCGGCTCACCACGCACACGCGCCCGTACACCTCGGGGTCGAGGTCGACGTCGGTCACGATGGCGCTGCGCACCTCGCGCGGCTCGGGCGCGGCAAAGATGCCGGGGCGCACGGTGGCCATCTGCGGACGGTGGCTCGGGCACACGATCGTGGCCATGAGGTTGCCGCCAAAGGCCGGGCGCGTCTGCTGCAGCAAGCCCGCCTCGGCGTCCATCTCGAGCACCGTGCAGTCTGCCGTGAGGCCCGTCTGGAGCAACACCGCCACGCGCGGGGCCAGCTCGCGGCCAAAGTTCGTGGCGCCGTAGAGGATGACCTCGGGCTTGTAGGTGTTGGCAAGGTCTGCCAGCCAGGCAGCGAAGACCTCGGCGTCCGCGTGGGCCAGGCGGTCGTCGCAGGTGCGGATGACCTCGTCGGCGCCCGCCCCCATGAGGGTGCGGGCGTTGTCGTCGTCTGCCTCGGCGGCCTCGCCGACCACGGCCACGAGGTCACAGTCGCGCTCGTCTGCCAGCTCGCGGGCGCGCCCCAGCAGCTCGAGCGCCACGGGAAGCACCGTGCCCGCAGCGTCCACCTGAGCAAACACCCAGATGTTCTTGTACTCGTCGAGGGAGACGCCAGCGGCAACGTCCTTCTCGATGGATAGGGCGCCCACCGGACAGGCATCGACGCACATGCCACAGCTAACGCAGCCGTCCAGCACGTGGGCGCGGCGCTCCACGACCTCGATGCCGACGTTTGCGCACACGCGCTCGCAGCGGCGGCAGCCCACGCACTTGCTCTCATCGACCACAAGACCGCTCATCGCGCGACCTCCTCAAAGACTCGGAGCAGCTCGGCGGCCTGCTCGTCTGGCGTGCCCGCAACCTCGTGCGCCTCGTTCGTGCGCTCGGGCACAAACGAGCGCACCACCTGCGTGGGCGAGCCGTCCAGGCCGCAACGGGAGCGGTCAGCACCGGCCGCGGCAGCGTCGAGCACGCACACCTCGGCCGCGGCGGCCGCACGCACGCCGGTGATGCTGGGCATGCGCAGGGTCGCGATGTCCTTGGTCACCGTGATCACGGCCGGTAGCGGCACCGCGACCACCTCGGAGCCCTCGTCGGTGTCGTGGCGCACCACCAGGTGTTTGTCGTCTGCCACGAGCACCTCGGCGACACTCGTGACGCAGGGAACGCCCAGAAGGCCGCCCAGCTCGGGGCCAATCTGGGCCGTGTCGCCGTCGACAGCCATCTTGCCGCACACGAGCAGGTCGCAGCCGCCCAGCCGCTCGATGCCCAGCGACAGGGCGTAGGAGGTGGCAAGGGTGTCGGCGCCGGCAAAGGCGCGGTCCGAGAGGAGCAGCGCGTCGGTGGCGCCGCGGGCGATGGCGTCGCGCAGCAGGCGCGCCGTGTCGGGGATACCCATCGACAGCACCGAGACGGTGCCTCCCAGCTCGTCCTTTATGGCAAGCGCCACCTCGAGCGCCGCCGTGTCGAAGGGGTTCGCGACAGACTGCCTGCCGTCACGGACGATCGTGTTGGTCTTGGGGTCCATGCGCACCTCGGTGGTGGAGGGCACGGCCTTCATGCAGACGATGCTCCTCATGCGCCCTCGCCTCCCCTCTTGGCCTCACCGGGCATGGGCGCGACCTCGCCGGCAACGGGCGTGGCCGCAGCGGCAGCACCGCCGCTCGCGCCCGCCGCCTCGCCCCTCTCGGCCCTCATGGCGTCAAGCAGGTCCTCGCCAAACAGGTTGCCACGGCCCAGCTGCGCCGCCGGGTCGAGTTCGAGCTTGAGGGCGGCCATCTCCTGGATGTGCCTGGCCCCGTACATGGTCTTGAGGAAGCCGCGCTTGATCTTGCCCACGCCGTGCTCGGCCGAGACCGCGCCGCCCATCGAGGTGACCTCGGCGGCCCAGCGGGCAAAGAGGCCCTTGCCGGCGGCAAAGTCCTCGTCGTCGCGCGGCAGGACGTTCACGTGCAGGTGGTTGCTGCCAATGTGGCCCCACGCGGCGCTCTGGAGGCCCGCCTCGGCAAGCGTGGTGCGGTAGAGCGCCACCACGTCGTGCAGGCGCTCGTCGGGCACCGACATGTCGCTGCCCAGCTTGGTGATGGTGGGGTTGGTGCGGCGACGCTCGTCGATGAGCATGTTGATGCTCTCGGGAACCGCGTGGCGGAAGAAGCGCTGGCACTCGCGGTCGACGTCGGTGCGGGCCACCCAGGTGTCGGCCTCGTTCGCGCCCACGGCCGCCATCGCATCGCCGATGGCATAGAGTTCGGCCGTGGCCTCGTCCTCGCTCTCGCAGTCGAGCTCGAGGTAGACGCAGCAGGCGAAGCGCTCGTCGACGGCGGGCAGGCTCGAGAACGCGGCGCTCTTCTCGCGCTGGGAGCGCAGGATCGAGAGGGCTCCCGCGTCGAAGTACTCAATCGCGGCGGCGCGGGCCAGAGTCGGGCGCACCGCGCAAGTGAAGTCCAGGGCCGCCTCCTCGCTCTCGAAGAAGCAGCTTATGCCCCACACCACGGCGGGCGCGGCCGTAAGGGCAAGCTCGACCTCGGTCACGACGCCCAGGGTGCCGTCTGAGCCCACGAACAGGTCGAGGGCGTCCATGTCGTCGGCGACGTAGTAGCCCGAGGCGTTCTTGGTGCGCGGCATCTGGTAGGTGGGGAGGTGCAGCTCAAGTTCGCGGCCTCCCTCGGTGGAAAGGCGCAGGGTGCGGCCGCTCGCGCGCACCTGGCCGCGGGCAAGCGACAGCACGTCGCCGTCTGCCAGCACCACGCGCAGGGCGCTCACGTGCGGACGCACGGGGCCGTAGCCGTAGCTGCGCGCACCCGAGGCGTTGCAGGCCACCATGCCGCCGATGCAGGCGCTCGTCTCGGTGGGGTCGGTGGGAAAGAACTGCTCGGGACCGGCGTAGAGGGCGTCGAGGGCTGCCAGGCTCTCGTCGCTCCAGCCCACGGTGGGCAGCGACTTGCCCGCGAGCTGCTTGCGCAGGTTGGCGAGCACCACGCCCGGCTGCACGCGCACGTAGAAGTGGCCATCGTCGTCCTGGCGAAGCCCCAGCACGCGGTCCATGCGCGAGAGGTTCATCACGTGGCCGCCGTGGGGCACGGCGCCCGCGGCAAGGCCCGTGCGCGCGCCCTGCACCGTCACCGGAACGGCCGCGGCGTGCAGGCTTCGCAGCACGTCTCGCACGTCGTCCTCGCTGGTGGGAAATGAGATGGAGTCGGCCTCGCCCACCGTGCGCGACTCGTCGCGCACGTACTCCTCGAGCTCGGGGCCAAACGAAATGATCTGCGCCATTGCGGCACCTCTCGCCACAAGCCCCGCAGCGTGACAGGGGGGCGTGTCTTCTGTCACGTCCCAAGCGTG
>OOBJ01000504.1_pt1 | contig 31540 bp, 16 predicted proteins | sample 1671331 | NCBI WGS metagenome assembly OOBJ01 (sample SAMN06348145, study PRJEB24527) | human gut metagenome | biome: human gut; feature: ankylosing spondylitis patient; material: feces | host: Homo sapiens | place: China | collected 2015-10 | reverse complement strand
ATACAGAGAAGACATACTCCGTTGGAGAAATCGTTCCTATTGCGCCGGATTTTGTCGGGTATAATTTGGCGGCTGAAGGCTATATGCTTCGGGTCAACCGTTTTGAAATTGTAGATTATCGTGCCTATACTTCAGCTTTGCAGTATGACGGGACCGATCGAAGTCGGATCCCCGATAAGGTCGCATTGGTCAGCGTTACTGTTTCGCAGCAGAATAGTCCCGCAGAAGGATTCCCTTTAACGGAACTATCATTATACACCACGGATATGCTCATGAATATGGATTGGGATCTCTTGGGCGTGGTTAATCCTATATTGGACGGTGCTACCGGAATTCGGTTACAGGATGGCGCCTCATGTGATATTTTGCTGCCATTTGATCTGTATAGATATCGATTCACGTCCTCTGAATGGAATGGTTTAGAGCAAAGCAGTATCTGGCTGCAAGTGACAAATTATCCTACCAGAAAAATCATTCAAGTGAATATAGGTGAGGAGTAACTGTAGTTCCGGATTTTCGTATTACTAAATAGCTGCTGCCATCCCTTATCTGTGCATTAGTAGAACATACACCATCCCGCAAGGGTAGTGTATGTTCTACTTTTAGAATATTGACAACTTGGGCTGCTGTTTTACAGGCTGAGTCATAAAGCATTCTTCCAGGACTCTCGTGAAAAGCCGCTTTTCAGCCCTTGCTTCATCAGTTCCACTCAGAACCAGTGCTTCTTGTAGAACTCGCAGCAAATACCGCGGTATTGGTTCACAATAATTATTCTTTGATTTGTCCTATCAATTCAATCATTCCGACGGATTCTAAAAGTCGAAAGACTTGCTACTTTCTCATGCGGTCTCCCTTCCGTTGTCCTGTTTTCTTATTTAGAGGTATCCAAAATGAGGAAAAAGAAGTTATGTCTAAGCCGTTTGCTGCCTGTTATAGCGGCGCTGCTTGTACTCGTTATGTTTCGCACGGTTTTTATCCTGGGCTATGTGCCTACTAACTCTATGAAACCGACGCTCGAAGCTGGTAGCTTGATCCTCGGTGTACGAATCAAAGGTAGCTTTGAAGTCGGAGACGTTGTTATCTTTTGCCATGGCGGGAATCTTTTTGTCAAGCGTATTGCAGCGGTTGGTGGGAATGTGGTCATGCATAACGGAATCAACATGTCTGTACCCGAAGGCTCCTACTACATGCTGGGAGACAATGCGGATGACTCCTATGATTCCCGTTACTGGGACGACCCATTTGTACCAGTAACAACAGTTGTTGCTAAAGTATGGCTCCCGATAGGAAGTCGATAGTAGAGGGGCAATCGCACGATTAGGTTGGCCGTGTGATGATGGATGCCAGTTTTTCCAAACCGTGCCGTTCAACAAAACGATAGGCATCAAAAAGATCGGAGAATTCCAGTGCTTCACTATAATATTCAGTGTAGCCCTGCGCTGACCTCATCAATGGATGTTGGCCGTTTACATTGATGGAAATATAGTATCTCAGCTCTGCCTGTTTCATTTTGTTTCGATTATCCTTTCTCACAGCATAGCTCTCATTATACGCCAGGGAATAGCCTTAATAAAGTTTTTTTGATAATTCCGCATCTTTTTCGACAAAAAAAGCCCGTCACTCAGAGGTAAACTCTCAGTGATGGGTCTTTATGAGTTTGTATGAGGAATAACAAGCCGAACTCGGCACAGCTGCCCTTGGCAAAAAAACAAGGCGGAGCTTTCGTAAATCTATACAATTTGCGAAAGGTTCGGAAAAACCCGTTGTCGCAGCGCCGTTTCCGGCCCGTGTGACGGAAATGCTGACGGCGCAAAGTCCGCCGCCGGGGCAAGAGAAAGGAAGCATATGCTTTGAACCACCCGCATCTTGTGCTCCAGGGAGGAATGGACATAGATCTGGAGCGTAGTCCGGACATCGGCATGGCCCAGCATCTCGCTCAGGCTCTTGATGTCCACACCCTGCTCCACGCAGCGCGACGCATAGGTGTGCCGCAGCACATGGAAATTTCGATAAGGGATCCCCGCCGCCTTCAGCAATGTGCGGTACTGGTATTGCAGTGTCCGCGGTTCCAGCGGAGCAGACTTACCGGTCAGAAAATAGTTCTCCTCATTCCTGGCCGGGCAAACCGTTTGCCTTAATAGGGCCAGCATATCCTCTGGCAGCGGGATCGTGCGCCGGGCGCTGTCGGTTTTGGGCGGCTGCACCACCAGGTGGGTGTGCATGCCCTTTTTCATTCGCTGGGCCGTTTTGGTGACATGGATCACCCCGTTACACAAATCAATATCCTTATACTGGAGCGCACATAGCTCCCCCAAGCGCAGACCGGCATTCAGCGCAAGCAGGACCCCAACGCCCGCCATGCTGGGCGCTTCCAGGACCTTTTTTGCCAACCGCCCAATCTCGTCTGCGAAAAATACCTCGATCTTTTTTCGGTGATAGACGGGCAGTTCGGCAGTCACACCGGGACAGCTGCAGTCCAGCTTTTTGGCTGTATACTTCAGAATTGACTTGAGTAATACGCCGATGTCCCTGGCGCTTTTGCCGGATAGGCCGCTTCGCTGCAAGCGGCGCAGGAAATCAGAAATCTGATCCGCCGTCAGCTGACAGATAGGGGCCGTTCCCAAAGCAGGCAAGATATAATGCTGCGTCAGATAGGAATACCGATTCCAGGATGATGCTTTCAGAACATGGCTTTTCTCACTTAAAAACAGCTCTGCGGCCTGGGCCAAGGTCGCAGCAGATGCTTGCACGGCAGGCTTTTCTGGCAGCGTCTCAATGCACTGCTGCCGCTTGGCCCGGCACGCCTTATAGCTGTCGGCGTAAACATACCCATACTCAGCCTGCCCGGAAGCTGTGCGGCCGCGAATATATCGCCCCTCCCAGCGCCCGTCTTTCCGCTTGTAAATATTTTCTCCTCTTTTAGGCATGACCAACGCTCCTCCTTGACGATGTTTTTGACGGCGTAAACGATTTTGTGATTGGGAATATTTGTAAAATAGGCCCTTGAGTAGCAAGTGATTCTATGCGGCATTTATAATTTGTACCTACTTTTCGCTAAATTTCCGCAATTTAGGTATTGACTTCCCTCAAAAAAGACGATACAATGGGGATGTATAGGTGGATTCTACTTTCGCAAATTGTATAGATTTACGAAAGAAAACTTCACCCCTACACCAACCAAAATCATTATCCCCCTAAAAGGATAAATGATACCGTAAAATTTCATAAGAAGTCCGAGGATGCTGCACGGCTGTTGCCCGAGCTGTAAAAGGCCAGGCGACCGCCTAAAAGGAACGGGGTGCAATTCCCCACGCGACCGGCACTGTAAGCGCAAGGATATGATCGAGGCAGCTAAGCTGCTGGGGTGAAAACCCGTCATTGCGAGAAATTCGTGAGAAGACAGATCATAAACGCAGAGAAGAAATCTCAAGGCGCAAGCCAGTAGAATTGTGTAGTTAGGACTCAAAGGCAGCGGGCGCTCTCTCCGTGGTGCTAAACAGTAAGAGTGTGCGCTGATGACCCTTTTTAGGGCTGTCGGCGTATTATTTTTACCATCACAAGGAGGTGTGCCCATGGGTAAAGTAGCAGGTGCGCAAAATTTTGACGGAGCGAATTGGTACGAGCAGCACATTGCCAAAAGAACACGGGATGCATTGGCTGAACAGGACCGCGCATTTGCGGAAAAACACGCTGGCGACAGCCTGGATCAGTTGGCTGCCTATCTCCGGCGCTGCGCCGGACATTGGGGAAAGTCCCCTGCCCCCATCGAGATCGTCGGCGGCAGTTACATCGCAGAGCGCTTTGGCGATTGGAAAGACGCGCTGAGAGCCGCTCATTTGAATCCTATATACAAAAACCCCCGCAATAGAGATTGCGGGCGCTATCAAAAAGAAAAGAGTATCCAAATTCAGCTGCATCGGGTCGAGCGTGACGCTAAACGGGCAGCACGGGCCGAGCGAGCCAAGCAGCGCAAATGCGAATGCGAAGTTGAGGAAGAGTCTCCCGTTGCAGATGTGATGCTTGATTAGAGTCTGTCAAGTCGAGGGCGGAAATCCGCCAGCTTTTCCATATGGGCAGGAGGGGCTTAGCCAGCCCCTTCCGCCCAATCCTCTTAACGAAAGCACCTTTCGCCTTGGACAGATCGGAACGCAACACCAATTATGATAGGGTGTTGCGCCTCTATATAACCTTGTTATTTTCTTATTGGATGCGAAAATGTGCTCACAGCTAAGGTAATAATGCCGGCAGGCCTTATTATAAAAAAATTTTCTGAGAGGAGATTGGAAATGCAAAAGACAGCGAAAAAGTTCCTTTCAATGCTGCTTGCGCTCATGATGGTTCTGTCCATCCTCCCCACGGCAGTCTTTGCAACGGAACAAGGCACAGTAGCTGCGCCGCTGGATAGTATTGTTCCCTATGGTGCGAATGACCAGACCACAGGAACGGCAACTATCAGTGTGCAAGATCCTGTGACCTTTACTGGCTATGATACGCCCTTCGCGAATGTGCCCTACTACCTGGTCACCGTTCCCGCAGGTACCACCTATGTAAAGGCCACATACAAAGACGCTGCCATACTGACCAATGCCACAACCGGCGAAGCATCCGGCTACTACGCCGATGTGCAGCAGTGGACTGGCGGCGGTGTAGAAATGGCCTATACGGAGAGCGATGGGGCTATCACCATCACGATCCCCATGAACTACTCCCGTACAGCCGAGGACGGGACCACGGTCCAAAAGAGCTTCGTGCTGGGTGCGGACGGCAGTGGCAATGCCTTTGCGCCGGAGTATGACAGCAGCGCCAGCTATGCGCCTGTCCACTTCCTCGCTTTCGAGTATGCGAGCAAGTCGGCCCCCACGGTCGCTCCCGGTGCAATCACCACAGCCCATGTGACCCTGGGCAATGCCTGGACGCTGGATGTGGCCGAGATGTTCACGGATGCCGATGGCGATGTGCTGGACTACACGGCAGCCGTTAACGGTGTCGAGCAGGAGCTGGACGGCTCTCTTCTGAGCTACACTCCTACTGTGGCCGGTTCTTATACCGTCACGCTTACCGCCACCGATGACAGCGGCACCGCTACCCACACCATCGCTCTGACCGCCACGCAGGGCACGCAGGTCCCGCGGCTGAAGAGCGGCGTACCTGTCACCGCAAGAGCTACAGTGGCCGAGGGCTATGCTTACAACCTGTCCGATCTGCAGGCTGGCAACATCTTTGAGAATCCGGATGGTTCTTCCCTGAGCTACACCGACTACTATTATATGAGGACGGTCGGCAACGAGACGACCGGCCCGTACTATTTCTCCACGGCTCTGTTCGGCGCGACAACTATCCAGATCACGGAGAATACTGCCGGTACATATATCTATGAGTTCCATGCAAAGAACTCCCACGGCAACTCCGCCGATACCTGGACCCTAACTTTGAAGGTTGACAATGCCGAAAAGCAGAACTACACCTTCCATGTTGGCCAGGACATGAACGGCTCCGCTGCCGTACACAACCCGATCATCAAGCTCTATAGAACAGTAAAGCTGGATGACAATGGTGCAGACATCATTGGCTTTGAAAGTGATGGTACCCCCATCTACCATGACGAAAACGATGCAGTTGAAACCGTAAAATTCTGGGATAAGGATTTTACGGATGCGTCAAATGATCCGCCTGAAACGGCCAGTGAGATAAATGGCAACTATAAGGATTTCTATGCTGCCTTGATCCCCGGTAGATACTCCTTCCGTGCGTATGGATACAACTCAGTATCCAAAGAGTACGATGTTTATCTCGGCGGCCACAGCTTGACGCTGCCCACCGAGGCGAATGTGGATGGCGGCACTGGCGGCGGCACGGAGATCTACCTGCGCTTGCACTCCATCTACACGACATCCAAAAAGACCGACGGCACCTACTTTGGCAAAGCTGACTATACGGCCCGTGTGGTCATGCCCATCATGGGCGGTGAGGTACAGCACGGAGATTCCTATGTTTCCGGCGGCTATACCTACTACCCCTTCATGATGTATTCCGCCGGCAATGCAGCCCTGTGGAATGCCTATGTGGAGCCCACTGACAAGGCCAATTATATCTTCACACAGTCGATCAACAACACGACTGCTGCGGGATATACCCCTGTCACCAAGAGCCTGTCCATCTCTCAGGCGGTGACGCTGACTGTGACGGTTCCCGACTACGCAGATTTCACGCTCTACTTCCAGTATAATAACTTCAACACGAAGGCCATCGAGCCGACTGGAGCGGCTACAACTGACGCTGCTGCCGGCACAAAGACCCTGCAGTACAAGGTCAGCAAGAACAATTCCAACTACACCTGGCGTTTGGAGGACAATCGCTCCGGTGTAACGAATTATGTGACCAAGGCCGGCTGGCTGAAGAGCGGCACTACCGACTTTGCAAAGACCTTCACCTTCGAGAGCGGGGATTCTACGGACAAGTATTCCCACAGCTTCGAAGACCTTGGCACCATTACCAAGACCCGTGACGAAGCGGAGATCCAGACATATTTGTCCCCCACCGGGTACAAGTACCTGGATGGTACGAAAAACCCGCTTACGCAGCGCGTCCGCGCCTATCGCCTGTGGCAGATCATTGACAGCGATGCCATGAACATCATGATTGAGCCGGAGTTCCACTTCAATGTGATCGACGGCACGGCTACGATCACCACTGCCACCGACAGCAAGGGCAAAGCCCTCGGCGGCAATGCCAAGGGCAACTGGGTGGATGTTACCCCCACAGGCACTGCCTTCGTTGCCGTGAATTATGAGGCCCTGGATGTTTACACATCCGCCGACGCTCATGGCACCCACGGTGGCTTCTATCCGGCCAACGATCCTGCGCGCACCAGTGTTTTTGTGGTGAGCAGCACGGAAGGCGGTACCGCAACGGCCAATATCGCCTATAATTCCAACGGCTTGAGCTCTTCTCGCCCGGCGGCTTGGGATTATAACTACGACAACTGGTTCTATCTGAGCACCGACACCGCCCCCACCCTGGACTTCACGGTGTCGAGCAATAGCGATGAATATGGTGTGTCCGATGTTCAGTATGCCGTTGTCACCACCAACAAGACCACCATGGTGAGCGAACTTTCCGATTGGTTCCCCTTGACGGCGGACTCCAACGGCAAATACCATGCAAGCCTCCTGCCCTTCCGCACTGCGGAGCTGTCCGGCGGCACTGTGGCCATCAAGATGACGGCCAACGGTAAGGTGTCCTACAGCCTGGCTCGTGTGGCTGAGGTAACTGCGCATGTTGAAAATGCCTCCAATCCCCAGGAGACCGAGATCATGCCCGGCGATAAGGTGACGCTTTCCTTCGATGGCAGCTACCGGGGTATCTACAAATACAGTGGCATTTTCAACCCCACTACCTACAACCTGTTCTATTCCATCGGCGATACGGCCTATAAGACCAATGTCGCCCAGTATCAGCAGATGGATCAGGCCAAGCTGGAGCTAACAATCCCGACGAATGTGGACTTTGGCTCCGGCAGCACCGCTAATGTTCAGCTCACCAACGGTTATACCTACGGCTCCATGTACTCGGCGGCGAATCCGTTCTCCACTCTGTATAACATGACGGATACCGGCGTCGGCACCAACTTCAATGCGATTACAGTGAACTTCTGCTTGAACCGTTTCCCCGATGTGAATGTTACAGTTGTTCCGCGGTATACCTTCAAGCTGAAGCTGAATATTACCAATCCCACCACCGCCACGCCCACTGTGACGCTGACGGATGCCTCGGGCAAGGTCTATACCGCCAACAGCAGCGGTGAGTATGAGAATCTGCCCTATGGCACTTATACCTATGCGGTGTCCTGCGCCGGCTGCAATTATGCCTACGGCAGCTTCTACCTGGGCAGCGCAGACAAGGCCAATGTGTCCGGCGGTGTGCTGACCAAGACCATTCCGCTGACGGCCTCTGCCGCCGGCGCATGGGACGGCACCACCAAGACGCAGCCCACCCTTTCCGGCGGCGTGTATCAAATCGGTACCGCTGCGGAGCTGGCTTGGTTTGCCAACCAGGTCAACAGCGGCAGCAACACCATCAAGGGTGCGCTGACGGCTGATGTGGACCTGGCCTACTACAACTGGACGCCCATCGGCGGCACTACCGCCAGCACGGCCTTCAAGGGCAGCTTTGACGGCGATAATCATACCGTGAAGAACATGGGCATCTACTATAGTGCCACCACTACCTCGGCTCCGTATAAGGGACTGTTCGGCTATGTGAACGGCACCAGCAGCAGCTACGCCACCATTCAGAATCTGAAGGTGACCGGCAAGATGTACCTGACCTCCACGGCCAGCGTTGCCAACGCCTATTCCGGCGGCGTGGTGGCCTACGCCAACTATACCAACATCTCCGGCGTTGTCTCCGATGTTGACATCACCGTTACCCGTGTGAATGGCAACTGGAGCAGCGTGGGCGGTGTTGCAGGGCGGATCATGAATTCCAATGTTACCAACTGCGGCAATGAGGGCACCATCCATGGCTACCAGTATGTGGGCGGTATCACCGGCTACGCTACGGGCGCCATTACCGGCTGCTACAACGGCGGAGTGATCACCGGCAACGGCTATGTAGCCGGCATCGTTGGCATGACCACCAAGGGCGTCACCGCTTGCTACAACACCGGCAGCATTACCGGTGCCGGCAACTATGTGGCAGGTATCGTGGCCTTTGCCTCCGGTGCGTCTGCTTCCGTGAAGAACTGCTACAACCGGGCTTATGTGGAGAGCCCCGGCAGCAATGTGGGCGCAGTGGTCGGTATGACCAACAACGCCTCCGCTGCGATGTCCAACCTGTACTACTTGAACTTCACCTGCGCCCAGGGTATCGGCAGCGCCAAGAACGCTGATACGCAGACGGCCACAGGTGTGAGCAAAGATACGATGGCCGCTGATGCTTTCGTGACAACCATAAACACGGGTCTGACCACAGCAGCTTTCGTCTCCAGCCGGTACAGCCCTGCTCTGACCTGGCAGACCGACTTGATTGGCCTGACGACCCCCACCAAGGGCAATGTGAACTTGGATCCCTTTGGATATGTGGATAAGGATGACTTAACGCTGCTCAACCGGTGGGTAAGATCGCATAAGACACGGAGCGACCTTACAGAGGAACAGTGGGCTCAAGCTGATATTAATGGCGATGGTGTCCTTGACAGTAACGATACAGGGGCGCTCCAAAACTACATTACGAATCCTAAATTAAATCCCATTAATTGAGGCGGATTGTAATTCGGAGAAGTAGCTTGCCAAATAGCATTATATGTTGATAATGCATATGAGGTAAATCGATCCTAATAAATTATCATTAGCCGCAGGGGGGCCTTTGCGGCCCCCCTGCGGCTGGAATTGGAGAATGGCCGTGAAAGTTAAAAAGATTCTTGCGTGTGTCCTGGCTTTTGTGATGCTCATTTCTGCCGTTCCAGCTGTTTATGCGGCAGGGGACGATGCAGGGATGAGCATTTCTTTCGATAATAACACCCCTAATCCGGGTGATACAATAACCGCTACCATATATGTTAATAAAAGCTTTTCTAATGCAGATATCCTTGATACATCACTGTATTATGATGAAGATATTACATGCGAAAAAATAGATTTTTTGAATGTTGAACTTGAATCAAAGATTCAAGTTAATGCTGATGTTCGGCGTGCAATTATATTTGGATACGGCGATGAAGATGAAGAAGTAGCCAAAAAGATTAAATCTATTCCTATTGGTGCTTTTGCAAAGATTACCTTCAAGGTAACGGAATACGCCAGTGGAAAAACTCTTAACTTTAAACTTTCTGGTGATCTTCAGAACGCAGATTGGGACACTCTTTATCGCTGGAATAACGAATATAGTATTGAGGTTGCCGGTTCGGCTGTAAAAAAGCCCACAGCTACCGGCTACTCTGTTTCTATGGGTGCCGACCAGCAGGTTGCTGCGGGCCAGCAGGTTCGCATTCCTGTGACCGTCGCCTCCTCTGAAAAGGGCATCACCGGCTTCAACGCCTATGACATGACCTTTACCTATGACCCGGCAGCCTTGACCTTGAACACCAAGACCGGTGATGCCGCCAACCTGACGGTGGAGGACAACAACGGCACCGTTCGGGTCCGCCGCTACGGCGCTACTGTGCCTTTGGGCGAGGCCCTGGCCCTGGACTTCACCGCTAAGAAGGCAGGCACCAGCACCGTGACGCTGACCGCTGCCAAATTTGACCTGGATGCCAACTCCATCAACTTTGACGCCCCGCCTGCCACCATCACCGACCCCGACACCAATGTGAAGGGTCTGTGGACGGTCACCCTGCCCGACGGCTTCGTCAGCGCTGCGACAGACAAATCTACACTGGTGGAGGATGGCGCGGACTTCACCTTCAAGCCGGTGGACACCAACTATGAGTATACCCTGACTATCACCACCAACGGCAAGACCGATGAGGTGACCGTGAAGGGCAGCAGCTACACCATTGCGAACATCACCGACAATGTGCAGGTGACCCAGGTAAGCAGGGTGGGCAAGACCTACACGGTGAAAATCGAGGGCAGCGGCGCGGACCTGGTGACGGGAGCCGCAGCCACCGCGCAGTTCCCCAATGATTATACCTTTACCGTGAAGGCCCCCGGAACGGGCTACCGGACCACCGTGGCTATTTCAAACCGCGGCACTTACCTCACCAAAAACAAGTTTACCACGGAGCGGCAGGTAAATGGTGACGATGTCTACACGATACTGGGCGATAGCCTGGCCGGTGACGAAAACAATGTGATCACCATTACCGTGGAAAAGGTCGAGAACACGATCATAAAGAACATCATCGTGGAGGGTAACGGCTCCGAGGCATTCAGCCCGGATAACGATATGACCTTCCATTACGATGAGAATTACACCTTCCGGCTGAACCTGGACACCGCACATTATACCTATGTGATCCGCGCAAAGTATTACCGGGATAATGCTCCTGTGATGATGAATGTAATCGACAACGGTGACGGCACCTACACCGTCCTCAGCCCGCTTGCCTTAGACCTGCATATTGTCATCGAAAAGTTTGCCAAGGCGCTGGACCCCAATGCGGTGGATGTGTCCAAATATTTGGAACTGGACAACAAGACCATATTCATCGTAAGCGTGTATGGCACGCTGCAAAACAAAAATGCTGACGGCACCTACAGCTATATTGCCTACACCTACGACGGCCACCTTATGTATAACACCAGCTACTATGTGGACCCCGCCAATGATAGTAAGGGTGCCAGCAGCTGGCTGGTCATGGTAGATAGGGGCGAGACCTTTACCAAGGAGGATGCTTTGGCAAAGCTGGCCTTCCAGGACTCCGACAAGGAGCAGTATGATAGCATCTCTATGACCTATTGGGGCAAGATATTAGAGAATGTCAACGGATCGCCGAGCTCTAATTGGGATGTCAACGATTCGCAGTTTGTCTATGACCTGTATAACGGTGTCTATGACAGCTTTGAAAAGGTAAGCATAAAGCAATTCCTGTTGGCAGACCAAAGCCAGGATCGCCTGTTGAATTCTGCGGATGCAGTCACTATGACCAAGAGGTATAACTGGTAACTGAGCAGCCTCCCTTCCCCAGTGGGAGGGGAGGCTATCCCTCGTTGGGGACTTCGCACCGGTCAAGCCGGGCAAAAAACGGCCCAACCGGGCGGAGAGAGAAGGAGATCAGCATGAGAAAACGCATTTTTACACTATTGGCAGCCCTGTGTCTGCTGCTGTGTCTGCTGCCCACCGCAGCCTTTGCCTCGCAGACGGGCGGCAAAACGGACGAGAGCCGCAGCTACAATTTTGACCTGTCCGTAGGCGGTGCGTATGAGGTGCGGGCCACCACCGGCGAAACCATCACCGTGACCCTGGTTCTCAAGCGCACCGACGCCCAGGAAAGCACCGATATGTACGGTATGCAGACGGAAATCGAGTACGACGACACCTTCCTCCAACTGGTGGACGGCAGCGTCATGACCGCTCCCGGCATCCGCTGGAGCGATTTAGGCCGCCGCACCGGCGGGCGGGCCTTCTATCTGAACTTCGTGTCCTTTAAGGGCGGCGAGGCATGGGAGCCGGAGGTGGTAGTCGGCAGCTTTCAGATGAAGGTCATCGGCACGGCGGGCGTATCCCAGCTCGCCCCCACCAACACCCTGGTTTCCACCCAGGACGGCATGGCCGGATACGCCGTGAAGGATAACAGCGTGTCTGTCATCGTCACCACGGACTGCACCGTTACCTTTGAGAGCAATGGCGGCACGGAGGTCCCTTCCCAGACCGTCCAGTACGGTGAAAAGGTGAAAAAGCCCGAGGACCCCATCCGGGAGGGCTACCACCTGGAGGGCTGGTACAGAGACCTGGACCGCACCCAAAAGTGGGACTTCCACAAGGATACCGTTAAGGGCAACATGACCCTCTACGCCAATTGGGCCGAGGGTGCCGCCGCAGGAAGCGCCACCTGGTGGATTATAGGCGGTGTGGGCCTGCTGGCCCTGCTGCTGATCCTGCTGGCCCTGCTGGGCAAGAAGAAGGTCCGATTTGAGACAAACGGCGGCACAGAGCTGGAGACCGTTTCCGTGAAGCGGGGCGGTGTCATCGGCGAAGTCATGACGCCCACGAAGCCCGGTGCCGTGTTCGGCGGCTGGTATGCAGATCAGGCGCTCACCAAGCCCTGGGATACACAGAAAGACCCGGTGCGCAGCAACATGACGCTCTACGCGCGCTGGATGTAACCTACGCATAAATGAGGTAAACAAATATGAGAAAACGCATACTATCTCTGCTGCTGGCACTGACTTTGGTTCTGTCGGCAGGCGTATTCGGCGTCATACCGGCGCTGGCTGCGGATTCCTGCGTTTCCGTGAAGGCGAATGCCGTCACCACCGGCGAGGTGGTGGCCGGCAGCCTGCTGGAGATCAAGCTGGCAGATGTCTTTGAAGATACGGACGGCCACTCGCTGACCTATAAATTGACCAACGCAGACCAGTTCAGCGTTCAGACCAAGGTCAAGGATGGCGTGCTCTATGTATCAGAGAAAGACCCCGGCACCTATGAGCCAAAGGTCAAGGCGACCTGCTCGGACGGCAAAGAGCTTACAGCGACCTTTACCATCACGGTCAAGGAAGCTCCCCACGGATTGGACGCACAGTATAACTACGATGAGACCCCCGCCAAGGAAGTCACCGTATATGTGACCATCTCTAACGACGGTGTACCGCTCAAGGGCGCGGATGGCACGGTTCTCTGCCATAAGGCCATCACCGTCCCCTACTTCGACCTGAGCCGGTACGACATGGCCGAATTCTACCGTTACCACACGGCAAACGGCGAGGGCGAGTACATCGACGAGAACATCGTGGAACGGCCCACCGGCCTGCACCTGTATCTCTACCTGCTGGAGCGCTACTTCATCGGCCTGCCGGAGGAGGAATGCTGCAAGGGCAAGTACGACCGCGGCGCTTTGGAGAATTTTATCCTAAAGAATGATGTCCTTTACATGGATGAAGAACCTGCCTATACAGCAGACACGCTGGCCGCTCTAAAGATCACCGGCTCTCCCACCAGCCTCTACATGGCAAATTTTTGGGGCCATGACGAGAACTTGATGTATTACAGAAACCACTGCTACCCCTACATGAGCCCCGGCTGGGGCTCCACCTCCGACTATATCGTGCTGTCGGACGGAGATACCTGGGATGTGTCCATGTATAGCAACTGGAGCTTTTGGAGCAGCGGCGGCGCGTTTACCTGCTTCGACCAGGACGAATACAGCGTCCGTCCCGGCACACAGATGACAGTGAATACCCAGGCCTACGGTACCACCTTCGAGGGCAGCGACTTCTATCCCTTCTCGAACCTGGATGTGTTCCTGTATAACGACAAGTGGGAGCAAATCGATCAGTACAAGGAAGCGGCTGACGGAAAGAGCACTTTCTCCTTCACCGCCCCCACAGAGGAGGGCACCTACTACCTTGTAGGCATGGATCCCAACCGAAAGATTGCCACGGATGATTCTGGCGGCACGGACTATGCCAAGATCGCACCGGCCACAGCCATCTTGAATGTGTCCGCTACCGCTGAGTTGGAGCGCCCCTTCCAGTCCATCTCTGTCAACGGCACGAAGCTGAATGCAAAGAACATTTCCTATGAGGGCATCGTTACCCTGGGCAGCGAGGACAACGAGGAGTTCAAAAATGTCTACGAGGAGATTCCCAAGTACCATGTGATCGTTCCGGAGGGAACGGAGAGCGTTGACATTACCTACAACGAGGGCGTGGATATTTACCACGCAGACGCTACTGCATACGGCTATGAGACGGACCTTGCCGTGGATGTGGTGTCCTCGGCAACCATCCGCTCCGTTACTTTGGAAAACAGCTACAAGGCCAACAGTGACGGAACCCAGACCGTTACCACCCCCGTCACCCGTTATATCCGCAATGCGGACGGAACAGCCATGGCGGTCACACTGGAATCCAGCAGCACTAATAATTTTAGGCCCGTCGCCCTGTTCACCTTTGAGTATGCAAAGGCAGACACAAAGCCGGATGTGACATATGGGGATGTGAACGGAGACAATACCATTGATGTTTCGGATGCACTGCTGATCTGCCAGATTTATCTGGGCAATGTAGCACCGACGGATGCGCAGAATGCAGCTGCCGATGTGAACGGAGACGGTGCAGTAGATGTTTCGGATGCCTTGATGATTTGCCAGTTCTATCTGGGAAATATTACGGAATTCCCTGCTGAGAAAAAATCTTGATAGGAGGAATTGAGAACACATGAAAAAAATAGTTTCTATTCTGCTGACATTGGCGATGGTGCTGAGCCTGGTACCTGCCGTCTTTGCAGCAGACGAGCCGACCATCACTATGAGCGCAGATAAAACCTCTGTCGCCCCCGGTGAGACTGTGACGCTGACGTTGAGCCTGGATAAGGACACAGCGATCGATGGCGCAGGTATGAAGATCAACTTTGACACATCCGCCTATACACTTTCTAAAAGAACTGGCGTATCAGAGTCTGTTGAATTTGCTTTTACAAAAGTAGACGTAGCAAATTCGAAGGGCTTTGTGGGACTTACTTACCTGCTTACCTCCTGGGATGCCGATGCGGAGAACCACAAGATCTGGAAAGCTGGCGATTTAGCCACATTTGTTTTCACGGCAAAGGAGGGGGCAGATACTACTAACTCCAAGTTCACGCTGCAGATTGATACGTTAAAAACGTATGATCCCAAGCAAGGAGATAATCTTATTGATGTTGCTCATAATGTGGTCGGCGGTGAGTTGACCATCCCTGTTGAAACCCCTGAAGCCAAGGGCTACACCGTATCCATGGGCAGCGATGTAACGGTCGCCTCCGGTCAAATTGTGGAGATCCCTGTGTATATTGGCAGTAACAACGGCGAGACCACCTACAATGCATATGACATAAGAGTCACTTATGACAACACTGTACTGAAGCCGAACATGGAGAGCGTTTCTGAAGAAGGCTATCGCGCATTTGTGTCTTCCGGCGCTATCAACATAACCCGTTATGGCGAGCCCGCCAACCTGGGCGAAGCGCTGCGGCTGTCCTTCACCGCTGTGGGACAAGGATCAACTGAGGTGAAAATAGATTTAACTAACCTTAAAACGAATCTTTATGCCTATGTGGATAACAGCACCCATGCCTTTAATCAGGATGCCGCCGTCGCCATTGTTCTGAACGATAAGACCACCGTGACCGTCAGCGGTTACACCGTGGACCTGCCGGATGACTTTAAGCGTACCGATGCGGAAGGCTCCGTGATCGCAGCAGGCGGCAACCTGACCTTCGTTCCCAAAGACCCCAACTATAACTACACTGTCACCGTCACCGTCGGCGACGGTGAGGCAACGACAGTTAGCCCGGACGAGGATGGCATCTACACCGTGCCCAATGTCAACGGCAATGTGTTTGTCTCCAGTGCCAAGACTCCCAAGACCTTCACTGTCGTCCAGGGCGACGATACCACCGGTGCTGCGACTGCTACTTACCAGACTGACTACACCTTCAATCTGACCCCTGCGGGTGGCTATGTCTACAAGATGGCTGTGACCATCGGCGACAAGGCATACACCGGCTTTACGGCCAAGGTAAATGACGACGGCACCACCACCTACACCATCCCCGGTGCGGATGTGACCGGCGACATCATCATCAACAGCAACAAGCAGGTCAAGCAGCCGGAAACCTACCAGGTCAGATTTGTAGGCAACGGCGCAGGTGAGGCTACCGGTGAAAGCACCGTTCAGGAAAAGACTGACTACACCTTTACCGTGGACAAGAAGGCAAACTTCGAGTACACCATCACTGCCACTATGGGCGGCAAGGATGTGACTGTCACCGAGGGCGAGAACAACACCTACACCATCTCCAATGTCACCGGCGATCTGGTCATCACCATCGAGAAGAAATCCACCCTGACCATGGAGGTAGCTGTTTCCGAGTATGTGCAGATGGATAACAAGACCGTGTTCCTGGTAACCGTGACCGGCACCCCCGAAGAGGGCAAGGCGTTTGCCTACGGCGAGGATGTCATGTACAAGACCACCGCTTATGGTGATAATGTGTACAGCTGGCTGGTGATTGTGGACAAGAATGAGGCATTCGACCAGGCTACGGCTGAGGCCAAGATCACGCAGGCCAGTGCTACTGCCGAGGAAGTGACCCAGAGCTATGATGTCAATGAGACGGGCCTTGTGGACATCAACGATGCTCAACTCACCTACGACATCTACAGCGGCAAGTACACCGACTTTGAGAAGGTCTCTGTACGGAAGTTCCTGCGTGCGGATGTGACCAAAGATAAGGTCGTCAACTCCGCCGACGCCGTTGCGGTCGTCAAACATTCCAAGTAAAACCAAGGCGAATCCACAGCTTCCCCTCCCTTTTGGGAGGGGAGGCAATTCGCCATAATTTGGGGCTTTACCATTGCCTCCTGTTTTAGGAGACGATGGTAAGAATCCAAAACAAGCATTTGGAGGATACCCGTATGAAAAAACATAGCGGCCTATATAGCACCGTGAGTATTTTGCTGGTCATTGTGCTGGTGGCAGGGATCAGCCTCTCACTTCTTTCCTCCGGTCGGACAAGGCCGGAGAATCCCATCAGCACTCAGCCGGATCGGCTCCAGGCAGAGTCGCTGCAAGGCTCCGGCAGCACCGGCGGACAAAGCTCCGGCAAGGATAATACAGAGAATACGGATACTGCCCAGGACCCATCAGAGCCGCAGAAGCCCGACGAGCCGCAGAAGCCTGATGACACGCAGAAACCCGATGACACCAAGCCGGATCCATCGGGCCCCACAGACCCCACGGATAACCCCGGCAAGGGCGACCAGGGCGGCTCCAAGTCAGACGATAACAAAGGCGGCTCCGAGGATTCCGGTGACCATGGTGATGGCACCGGCGGAGACGACGGGGACCACGGCGGCAGCGGCGGCGACCACGGCAGCGGCGGTGAGGAAGATGATACGCCCCGCATTTATACGACCCTGAAAACCCAGCAGCTTACCAAGACGGAGCTGCCAGACGGGAAGCTGACCTTTGTGGCTTATCCCGTAGGCAAAGGGGACCTGCATATCCGTGTCCGGCTGAAAAATGAGACCAATTCCGGAAACGGACTGCTGCTGGCCTCCCAGGATAACCAGAACTACGAGGCGCAGCTGGATTTCAACGCAGATAACCTCTTTGTGCTGTCCCTCTATGATGGAGAGACCTTCCTGGGGCTTGTTCAGTACCGGGTGGGCTATTACGCGAATCTTGCGGACGATACCCACCCGACGGTGGGGGACTATCCTCCCTCTATCGTCACCAATCTGGACGGAGCCAGTTTGGACATGACCTCTCAGACCTTCCCCCTGACGGTGATTGCCCGCACCAACGCCGAGTTGGGGGCCGGTGTGATCTACTCCAATCAAATTCAAGTCACACTGGACGGGAAGGTCGTGGAAAAGAGCTACGGCGATTCTCAGCCCACCTATGAACTGTATTTCGAGGCCCCCCAATCCGGCGATGAGGAAACGCATATCGTCCGGGTGCTGGCCTGGGACGGCAACGGAAACTCCACCATGAAGGTCTATGCCGTCACCTACCACCAGATCAGCGAAGGCGACCCGGCGGGTTCGGTAAATGTGGTGCTGGATGCGACCACCATCGGGCTGGGCATTCTGGATACCGGTACGCTGGACATCGTGGAGGGCGAGACGGCGGCATCCGTGCTGCTGCGCTTCCTGCAGGAATACGGCTATGACCCGGATTATCAGGGGACGGCTACGATGAATTTCTACCTGCGCCGGATCAACCGGGGCGACATTGCCTATCGGGCCAATGTCCCGGAGCATCTTTGGGAGCTGATTCTGCGGGACGGCATCACCACCAATGACAACTACGACCGGGACAGCATCGGTGAATTTGACTATACCCAAGGCTCCGGCTGGATGTACTCCATCAACGGCACCTTGTATGAGGGTACCGGCATGAGCGGCTATAAGGTCCGCAACGGCATTACCATTTATGTGCGCTTCACTCTGGCCTACGGCAAGGACATCGGCGGCTACGATTCCAACGGGGGCGGCTACGGAGCGCTGAGCAGCTACTGCGGTCTGTGGATCAACGGCGGCTATCAGGCGCTGGGCCACGACTTCGTGGAGACGGATCGTTTGGAACCCACCGAAACAGAGAATGGCTACATCCATTATATCTGCTCCAGATGCCACGAGGAGAAAACGGATATCCTCCCGGCCACCGGCGGTGGAACGGAGCCGACAGAGCCTGATCCTACGGAGCCGGTTCCCACGGAACCGACGCCTACGGAACCCAGCGACCCGGTCGTTACGGACCCCACCGAACCAAGCCCCTCGGACCCCAGTGACCCTACACCCACGGAGCCGACTTCCGGACAGGCACGGTTGATGCGGCGGAGGCTGCGAAACGCTCTGGCAGGACATGGAAACGGTAAAATCTCCCCTTGCAGAAGGGTGTTGAAACGAATGATGGAGGATGCAGCATGAAAAAAGGAACACGGCTCATAGCGGCGGTGCTTTGTGTGCTGCTCCTGCTACCAACGGTGGCCTTTGCGGAAGCGCAGCCCTCTTTGGAGAAACAGATCGCCCAGAGTGCGGAGGGAATATCCGCTCTGGGCGGCAAGAAGGGTGAATTGCTGAAAGACCGGGAACTGTTTCCTGCAGGCGATTCCGTCTGCGATTGGCTGGCCATAGCTATGGCACTGTCCGGCACAAGGGAGAGCTATTCCGACTATTTGGCGGAACTGAAGGCCCATGTGGAGGACGCATACGCCAAAAACGGATGCCTGGACCGCAACAAGGCCACGGAATACCACCGGATTTCTTTAACGGTGCTGGCACTGGGGGGCAACCCCACCAACTTCGGCACGAAGCCCGACGGCTCGGCCATTGACCTGATCGCAGAGGGTACTTACAACTATGCCCGTGATCCGGGCGCTCAGGGCTTAAATGGCTGGATATGGGCGCTGCTGACCTTGGATGCCGGGGACACAGAGGTCCCGGCAGACGCCCTGTATTCCCGGGAGGACATGGTAAATGCCATTTCCGTTGCTCAGGAGCCAGACGGCGGCTTCGGCCTGATCCCCGGAAAATCGGATGTGGACATCACCGCTATGGCGGTGCAGGCCCTAGCTCCCTATCGGGACCAGATGGAGACCGAGATCGACGCAGCACTTTCCTATCTTTCCGGCCAGCTGACGGACACTTGCGGGTATATCGCCTACGGCGATGAAAACGCGGAAAGCACCGCCCAGGTCATCCTGGCCCTGTGTGCGCTGGGCATTGACCCGGAGACGGATAGCCGTTTTGTTAAGGGCGAGCACACCCTGCTGACGGAGCTTTCCCAGTTCCGAGAAGCGGACGGCACCTACCGCCATGTGCTGGAGGGGGCCGGCGATGGCCTGGCAACGGCCCAATCCGTCCTGGCCTTAGTGGCTGTGCAGCGTGTGCGGTCCGGGCAGCCGTGGGTGCTGCATTTTGACGGCACTCAAGCGCCCCGTGAGGCATTCGGAACAAATGGAATCATCATCTGCGCCGTGATCGGTGCGGTAGTCGTAATCGCCGCCGGTGCGATCTACATCATCGGCAGAAAGAGGAAAAAGGCATGAACAAGCTGACAGATCAAATTCAGGCAGAGGTCAACAAGGTCGTTTTGGGCAAGGAGGACATCGTCCGCAAGGTGCTGCTGGCCATCCTGGCACAGGGCCATGTGCTGCTGGAGGATGTCCCCGGCGTGGGCAAGACAACGCTGGCCAAGGCATTTTCCAAAACCCTGGGACTGGACTCCAAGCGTGTCCAGTTCACGTCCGATACCTTACCCTCGGATATTATCGGTTTCTCTGTATTCGATAAGGCAGACGGCAAGCTGAAATATCAGCCCGGAGCCATTATGACCAATCTGCTGCTGGCGGACGAGATCAACCGCACCTCCAGCAAGACTCAATCCGCCCTGCTGGAAGCAATGGAGGAATTGCAGGTCACTGTGGACGGCGTGACCCGGCCCCTGCCGAAGCCCTTTATTGTGCTGGCAACGGAAAACCCGGTGGGTTCTGCAGGTACGCAGATGCTGCCCGCATCCCAGCTGGACCGTTTTATGATCCAGCTGAGTATGGGCTATCCCAATCGGGCCAGCACGGCGGCGCTGCTGAAGGACCGCCATCATGTGGACCCGCTTTCTGCCTGCCAGACAGTGACTTCCCCTGCCGAGCTGGAAAAACTCATTGCGGAGGTCAGCAATATCCATGTGGCAGACCGAATTTATGACTATATTGCGGAACTGGTGGATGTGACCCGTTCCAATGCCTATGTGACCTTGGGTGTCAGTCCCCGTGGCGCTCTGGCCGTGACCCGTGCGGCCAAGGCCAACGCCTACTTAGAGGGCCGGGACTATGTGATCCCCGACGATGTGTGCGCCGTGTTCCCGGATGTGTGCGTCCACCGTCTGATCCTCAACTCCAAGGCACGGCTTCAGGAATATACAGCGGCACTGATCCTGCAAAATGTACTTACCTCCGTCCAGAAGCCGGATATCCGGGAATTTTCCAGCAAATGAGAAAAACGATTTTAGGCAGTGCCCTGTGTTATTCTCTCCTGCTGCTGGCGTTGACGGCGCTGCTTCTTACAAGGGGCTCCTTTTGGGCACTGGCAGGGCTTTGCTTGCTGCTCCTGCTGCTCCTGACCTCCTGGGCGGTCAATTTCTATGTCCGCAGGCACCTGCAGGCGGACATTCTGACCCCGGCCACAGCGGCAAAACGCACGGCAGTCAGCTGTCGGGTGCGTATCCGCAACGGAGCGTTTCTGCCCGTAATGCGCTATGGCTGTCAGGTCTCTATCCGCAATGATCTCACTGAGGAAGATCAGACAGTGACGCTGACCGGCAGCATCGGAGCCAAGGGTGAAAGCAGCCAAACCATCCTGCTGCAAAGCCGGTATTGCGGCAGAGTGTATGTGCAGATCAGGCGGTTTACGCTGCTGGACTATCTGGGCCTGCTTCCCATGAAGGCCCTCGTGAAAGCGGATGCCCGTCTGACCATCCTCCCGGACCTGTATCCAATGGATGCAGATATGACCGCCAGAGCGGCCTATGCGGATGACGGCGCTTCCAATCGCCGGGGTGAGGACCGCAGCGAGGTGTATCAGCTCCGGGAGTACCGACCCGGCGACGACATCCGACAAATCCACTGGAAGCTGTCCTCCAAGTTAGATGAGCTGATTCTGAAAGAGGCCAGCCAGCCGGAAAGCCGTTCCCTCCTGGTATTTTGGGATAAGCGCACCGGCGGCACCCCGCAGCAGATGGACGCACTGGCGGAGGTCGTGTCCTCCGCAGGCATGGCACTGCTGCAAAGCGGTGTACCCTATACCCTGTGCTGGACGGACCGGGACGATCTGCAGGCTCAGGACATTTCAGAGGAAAACCAGCTTTTGCAGGCTATCCCGGCTTTGGTAAAGACCAGGGGCAGCGCAGATTGCCGCCTGCCCAAAACGGGCGGTTACAGCCGCATCCTCTATTTCGGCACAGCGCCGGAGGAGCAGCTGCTTACAGACGGACGGGTGCATTTCATCCTCTGTACCGAAGAACAGTATCCCGGTGCGACCACCTTTGCCCCGCAGAATTATTCCGAGGCCATGCAACGACTGGAGGTTTAGCCCATCATGCGAAAAAATGAAAATGGACTCCAGTGGACCGTCACCGAAACGGCACAGAAAAAGCTGCACTTTCCCTGGGGCGCTTGGGCGGCCTGCGCCGTGCTGACGGCGGGCTTCTGCTTGCTTTTGACGATTGCATTCCCGTCCGTTCCCTACCCATGGTGGGCCATGACGGCAGCTGCGATTCTGGTGCAGGCGGCACTGCTGATGGCGTACCAAACCAAAATCGGGAATTGGCTCGTTCCGGTGGGCATTGGCGTACTGCTTCTTCTGAGCCTGGCACTGCACAAATTTGTCCTACCCGGTTTTGGAACACTGGCAAATGATTTTCTGACCCTGCTGACCGGAAAGACCGGGAAGATCTATCTGGACTTTGCGGCAGCGGATGCCCGGTTTCTGCCTCTGGCGGTAACGGTTCTACTGCTGGCGCTATCGCTGCTTCTCAGCCGCAGCGCATGGGGCGGACGGTTACTGCTGGCCTTGCCGATTCTGCTGCCCTGCTATGCAGCCCTGCTGCTGGACCTGTTTCCCATAGGCATCGGCGGTGGGCTGCTGATCATCGGCACGGTGCTGCTGATGGTGCAGCACACGGCAGAGGGAGAAGCCCTTGCAGGCGTTCCGGCGCAGATGATCTTGCCGGTCCTGTGTGCAGCGCTGTGTCTGCTGATTGGCCTGTCCTGCCAAGACAAGCTGAATACAGACATGGTCGAGACGATGCAAACCCAGCTTCACCAGCGGTACTACGACAGCGATACCAATTCCATGCCGGAAGGAAACCTCAAGAACTTACCCGCCTGGAAGAAAAGCGACACCCCGGCGCTGGAAGTCACAATGGAGCAGCCGGAAAAGGTGTATCTGCGAGGGCAGGTCTACGACACCTACACCGGCACCGGCTGGAAGGCAGCCGACACCGAAGGAACCGCCCAATATGAGGACCTTTTTTATTGGCTCCATGAGGCGAATTTCTACGGCCAGAGCCAGATCGCTCTGGCGGATGGCTATACGGAGACAGCCACCCCCCTCTCCATGACCGTCAAGAATCTCTCCGCCTGTTCCGCCCACGGCTACTATCCCTATGCCGTCTATGGCAGTGAAACGCTGGCAGCGGACCGCATCGGGGACACGGACCTGCCCCCGGCAGAGAGCCTGTCTTATCTGAAGGGTAGCGTGCCGGACTGGTATCAGATCCAGCGGAACCTCTCCACAGCCCAGGGCCGGGAAAACATCGAGACCTATCTATCCAAGGAGCAGGCATATGCCGACTATCTGCGGGCCATCGACCTGCAGATGACCCAGGACAGCTGGGCCGTCCTCCAGCGGCAGCTGCAGCTGGACACCCAAGCCCGGACCATTGGCGACATCCGCACCATTATCTTTGATTATCTCCGGGAAAACATGACATACGATGAGACTGCCCGGACCATGAATGGCAGCGGTGACTTCCTGCAATATACGCTGGAGCGCAGCGGACACGGCTACAGCGTCCACTACGCCACGGCAGCGGTGCTGATGCTGCGCTACATGGGTGTTCCGGCCCGCTATGTGGAGGGGTATTACCTCTCGGCGGAGGATGCCGCCCGGTACAAGGCCGGTGAGGCCATCACCTTAACAGAGGAAAACGCCCACGCCTGGGCGGAATACTATGTCAGCGGTGTCGGCTTTGTGCCCTTCGAGGTGACCCCCGGCTACATAGACGATGAAGAGCTGTCCCTGGGCGGCGACAGTCCGGACGAAAACACCTACGAGAACAACACCCAGCAATTTGTGGAGGTGGAGCAGCCGGAGGAGATCAACGAGCACAAGCAGGACCGCTTTACCTTCTCGCTGGATGCCCACTACCTGCTGTTTCTTCCGCTGCTGCTGGTCTTGCTGCTGGCCGGATGTATTTTCCATCGCCGCAGGGTGTTTCGGAAGAAGCTGGCCGCCATCGACGCTGCAGACGACCGGGAGGCCATTTCCATGCGCTATGGCTACGCCGTTTACCTGCTGCGCCACAGCACGATCCGGCCCCCGGAAGGAGCGGCAGAAGCCGCAGAGCTGAATCAAAAGGCGCTGTTCAGTACCCAGGAGATGACTCCGGAACAGCGCAAAAAGATTGACTCGTTTGCCGTGCGTGTACTGGATGCCTGCAAGGACAGCTGGACACCGTGGGAGAGAATACGGTACCGGCTCTGGAACTGCCTGTACTGAGAAATTAAAGGAGGATGGAAAATGCACAAAAGAGTAATGGCTCTGCTTCTGAGTCTGGTGCTTCTGGTTTCTGCCATCATGCCGACCACGGCAATGGCCGCAGAGGACGAGGGCGGCAGCTTCGTGTTCGTTGCCATGAACGCCAACAGCACCATCGTGGAGCCGACCCGTATCCAGTATAAATCTGGACAAACCATTCAACAGGCGCTGGCTGATTCAGATATTGAATTTGTCGGCCTGGAGCAGGGATTCATTTATGAGATCAACGGCGTTTCCGCCAACTATCTGCTCTATTATGACAAAGGCGGCTACAAGCTGGACGCTCCGGCTTCTTCCATTAAGGCCCTTTGCTTCCACGTATCTTCGACGTATTCGGATGATGCCATCCAGCTGATCCTCCAGATGGCGGATTACCTGGACATGACCAACCATGTGCAGAATTATCCGGCAGCGGCCAATGCCTATGCAGCGGCGCTGAAGGGCCTGCGGACGGCGACTGCCGACTCGGCAGGGCCTCTGCTGCAAGCCCTGAAAGATGCCATTTCCGAATATGCGGCCCTTCTGGACGGCACCCAATACACCGTCTCCGCAGCGGCGACCCAAAACGGCAATGCGGTGGAGGCACCGATCCTCTCCCTTACGGATGCCTATGGCAATGTTACCACCGGCACCGGCAGCGTCCAAGTCATCGCCGGCGACTATAAGTTCTGTGTGTCCGACGGCGGAGATAACCGCACAGAGGGAACGCTGACGGTCTCCGCTGATGCACAGGTCTCCGTGACCCTGCCCTACGGCGAGTGGTTCGGCAATATCCGGCTGCTGGATGCGGAGAAAGAACCCTATCGTTTCAAGCAAAATCAGGCGGACCATACGGCGCAGTATTGGATTGAGGACACAGGCAACGCCCTGAGCAGCGTGTATCTGAATGCGGCGATGGGCAATGTCCCGGATACCAAGACCACCAAGCTCCGCACCATCTATACCGGCACCAACGGCAAGGATATGTCCAATCTGGCCCGCAGCTGGAACAGCACGGCCACGTCGCTTACTTATCTGCTTGCCGCCGGTATGGAGGGCAAGACCTTCGCTCTGGAAGCCCAATATGCCGGTGCAGACGGATACACGCAGATCCAGTCCTACGATGTTACCGTGACCCGTGTCCCCACGCTGAAAACGCTGACTGCTACGGCGGAAGGGACCAAGCTGCCTCTGGATTTCGAGCCGACTGTACGGGAGTACAGCCTGACGACCGTTTCCTCCACGCTGGAGATTGCCGCTGAGCCTTTCGGGGAGGATTACACCGTCACCGGGACCGGGACGGTGCAGCTGACCGGAGACACGCAGGATCACACGGTTCAGGTCACGGCTCCCAACGGAGAGCAGAGTGCCTACACCCTTCACATTCAGAAGGTCGCTTCCGTGCCTGTGACGCTGACCGTTCCCTCCGGCACAACGGTGCAGGTTTTCAACGGAGCTGGCTCCGAGATCGCACCGGTGGATGGGACCTATCATCTGGTCCCCGGCGAAAGCTATACCTGCATCGCCACGAAGAATACCTGGTATCACACGCAGATCACCTTCACGGCTTCCAGTGGACTGAATGTGTCTGTCCCGGAGCCTGTCACCGCCGACTGGCTGACCGGTCTGGCCTTCTATAATGGCACCTACGCTTCCAGCCGGATCGCCTACGCCGCCGACAAGACCTTCTCTGCCGCCGACCACACCTACCACTATACGGTGTCCGACTGCAACAGTTCTGTTGCCATGCAGGCCACGGCAGAAGGGACCGTGACGGCTCTGTATCAGACCCAGAGCACCGTCCCGGAGACCCATGACCTTGCACAGACGGTAACGGTCACGACGCCTGTCAGCAAGACGGGACTTGCCCAGAATCTGACCTATGCCGTGGCCAAGGCAGGTTACGGCCAGACGGTGACAGTCCGCATTTCCAAAACAGAAAACGGCACTACCTATTATCAGGACTACGATATTCAGCTGCTGCGGCAGCTGCACCTGTCCAGACTGACTATTGCCACAAAGGATGAGACACTGCCCTTTGTAACTCCAAAGGGCGCAACGGCCCGCTTTGATCGAGATACCACAGATTATTATGTTAAGGTAGACCGGGAGACCGCCGCTCTCTACCTCTCCGGCACCTATCCCAACAGCAGCACAGACACCGCCTGCTGCGGCGGGTACTATGCCAAGGTCAACGGCGTACGCTATGATACGCTGGCCGGCGCGGAAGCGGTCCTGGACACAGACCTTTATAATGAGGATATTTCGGTACAGGTCTGCCACGCAGATACCGGCAGCATTGAGCTGACCTATACCGTCCATGTTCAGAAAAGTGACCCCATCCAACTGACCATCAAAACGACCCCGGCAGATGCCACGGTGTTCCTGACCAACGACCTGAACGGCAAGCGCATCGTGGAGAAAAACGGCACCTACAGCCTGACCCCCGGTGCCAGCTATTCCTACACTACCACCTGCGCCGGTTATATCAGCCAGAAGGTGGAGCATTACACCGCTCCCGACAAGGACGGCACGCTGACCATTACGCTAAAGAAGGCTCCAGCCAACGACAAGCTCATCAATTTCGATTCTGCGTGGCCCCACTTACGCCAAAACAATGAGAATAACGGTGTGGTGGACTACAAGACGCCGGTCTACGCCAAGGATGCCGAGCTGTACTGGGCTACCTCCATTGGATCCGGCTACGATGTGAACGCCTGCGGCTGCCCCATTTTGGTGGACGGTGCCATCTACACCTACTCCGGCTCCCGCATTTACAAGGTGGATGCTATCTCCGGCGAAATTCTCATTGATAAGCCCATGGATCACAACTCCAGCTTCGCCATCAACCCGCCCACCTACGCCAACGGCATGATTTTCGTGGGCCTGTCTGACGGCACGATCCAGGCGTTCGACGCCAATACCCTGGACTCCCTGTGGATATATCGGGACTCCATCGGCGGTCAGCCCAACAGCTCTATTGTCTATCACGATGGCTACATCTACACCGGTTTTTGGGTGGGCGAGATCAACGAGGCCCACTATGTGTGCCTGAGCGCCACCGACGAGGACCCCACGCAGACGATGGAAGAAAAGCTCCCCACTTGGTACTACACCAGCAAGGGCGGCTTCTATTGGGCCGGTGCCTATGTGTGCGACGACTTCCTGCTGATCGGCACGGATGACGGCGCTTCCGGCTACACCACCGGCAAGCCCAGTCTGCTGTCCTTTAACCCCAAGACCGGCGAGCTGCTGTCCTCCTACAAGATGAATGTGACCGGCGACATCCGCAGCTCTATCACCCATTACAACGGCAAGTATTACTTCACCAGCAAGGGCGGCTACTTCTACGAGGCCACTGTGGACGAAAAGGGTAGCATTGAGGATGTCCGCACCTTGAAGCTCTACAACTATGCGGACGATCCCGCCAATCCCGCCATGTCCACCTGCACACCCACCATTTACAATGGGCGGGCCTATATCGGCATCTCCGGCACGGCACAGTTCGGCGCATACAGTGGCCATAACCTTACGGTCATCGACATCCCCAACTGGGAGATTGCCTATACGGTACGCACCCACGGCTATCCCCAGACCAGCGGTGTTCTGACCACGGCCTATATGGAGGAGACAGGCTGCGTCTATGTGTACTTCTTCGATAACTTCACCCCCGGCAAGCTCCGGGTGCTGGAGGACAAGCCCGGCCAAACCGAGGTGTCTCTGAAGACCATGGAGACCTACACGGCCAGCGGCCAGACGGAGACCTATACGACGCCCTACAACATCTTCACGCCCAGCGGCGCACAGGCCCAGTATGCCATTTGCAGCCCCATCATGGATGAGTACGGCACGATCTACTTCAAAAACGACTCCGCCTACCTGATGGCCGTGGGCAGCACCATTGAACGCATCGAGGTCACGAAGCTGCCGGACAAGACGACCTACAATGTAAAAGACACCTTCGACCCCACCGGTATGCAGGTAACGGCCTACTACGCCAACGGCATGACCCGCGATGTGACAAAGTATGTCACCTGGTCCGATAAGCCGCTGAAGGCCAGTGATACCGACTTCCAGATCACCTTCCCCTACGCCATGTACCAAAACCGAGAAAACAGCGACACCCTGGAGATGGAATACGGCGTCCATTGTGACAAGCCCATGACCACCCTGACCCTGACCATTGCAGATCAGAGTGCAGTCAAATATGGAGATGTAAATGCAGATGGCATCATTGATGTCTCCGATGCCATGCTGATCTGCCAAATCTATCTGGGCAATGTTACCCCGACAGATACGCAGAAAAAAGCCGCCGATGTAAACGGCGACGGCACCATGGATGTCTCCGACGCCATGATGGTCTGCCAGTATTACCTGGGCAACATTACAAAGTTCCCGGTGGAACAATAAATCATAGTGGTACACGGAAATAAACCGGATATGAAATGGCCTCCCCAGCTTGACCCTGTCGCAAGCAGGGGAGGCCATTTCTATAATCACAGAAGAATTGATAAAATGGGGTGGATGTATGGCTGAGTCTAAGAGCAGACTCCTATATATTTTGCAATATCTTTGGCTAAAAACAGATGCCGAGCATTATGCCACGACCGGGGATATCCTTACATACTTGCGGGAGAATGATATTCGCTGCGACCGGAAGACTATACCCGGGATATTCAGAAGCTCTGTGACATTGGCATTGACATTGAGGAGGAGCGTAGCCGGGAAAATCGCTATTCTTTGAGCAGTCATCTGCTTACGCTGCCGGAATTGAAGCTACTGATCGATGCCGTGGAATCCTCTAAGTTTATTACAGCCAAGAAAAGCGCAGAGCTTATCGAAAAGCTCTCCCGGATGAGCAGCATATACCAGGCTGCGGAGTTAAAAAGCAATCTGTATGTCTCCGAACGGGTCAAGTCGTTCAATGAGCAGATATACTATCTGGTAGATAACATCAATACGGCCATCAACCATGGAAAACAAATCTCATTTCGCTACTTCCATTTCGATCAGCATCGCAAGGAAGTCCCCAATAATGGCGGCAAACGCTCTGGGCAGCTAAAAGCTCAAACACCTGTACCTCTAAAACGATTTATATCCAGCGTGAAACATAAGAGCAGTCCCATATCCACTCAGGCAGAAGCATTGGCGCAGGAAAGGATATAATGGAAGCGCCCCGCATCCCTTTTAGGGAACGGAGCGCTTCCATTGCCGTTCTGGTATTTCACAGTTTGAATTTATCCACAGAAATATCGATAAACCCAATCGGTTCGTTTTGCAGGAACATGACCATGTAAATGGGGAGATAGGTCAGCTTTCCGTCAGTCTTTACATTATCATTCGTGAATACATAGGCTTCCTGAATCCCGTATTCCGGAACCGCCATCACATTGTCCAGTGCCGAGTGCTTTTCGTAGTCCTTTCCGCTCTTCACTTCAATGGGGAGTACCCGCCCTGCTTGCTCGACAACAAAATCAAGTTCCCCCTTTTTCTTGCTGTTATAATAATACAGGGAATATTTGTGGGCATAAAGTTCCTGAGCTACCACATTCTCATAGACGGCACCTTTGTTGATATCTTTCTCTTTGGTGACGATTTTCAGCTTACAGGCTTTTCCGTATAAGGTGGTGAGCAGGCCCACATCTGACAGGAACAGCTTGAACAGCGTGCTTTTTTCATTCAGCATGAGCGGCACCGTAGGTTCCGTTGTGTTGAACACACCCAAAGCAACACCAGCTTTCCAAAGCCAGGTGAAGCTGTCCTCGATCCGGTCAAAGCGCTGTCCTTTCTTGATGTCCGCAATCATAAACCGCTTGTTCTTCTCATTCAGTTCGGCCGGGATAAGTTCATAAATGTGCGTGAGGAGCAGTTTGCGGTTTTCCGCTTCATACTGCGTAAAATCCAGCTTGTACTGCTCGATGATCGCTCTGTGTTCATCCATCACATCATCAATGCTTCCGGTCGTCCGGTATTTTTCCACCGCAGCAGGCATCCCGCCGATAATCAGATAGAGATTGAACATCTCCATGATTTTGCCGTGAATGACTTCCTCTACGGGCGTTTTGGATGTAAACGCCTTCCGCAGCGTATCCAATACGGGCTGGCCGACATGGAAGATTTGCAGGAACTCTTCAAAGTCCAGCGGGTACATATTGAGCGTCTGCAAATAGCCGACCGGTGCGGATTTCAGATTCACGATCTCCACACCCAACAGGGAGCCGGACAGAATGTACCGGAATCGTTTATCGTCCACGAGAAACTTGACCTTCGTGGCGATCTCCTTGTATTTCTGAATCTCATCAAAGAAAAAGACGGTCTTACCGGGAACAATTTTTTGATCGCTGTACAAGGATAGCTTCAGAATCAGGTCATCAATGCTTGTTGCACCGGCCAGAATCTCGACAATTTCCGGCTGCCGTATGAGATTGAACTCGATATAGTCACACCCCGCCGCTTTCAGACACTCCCGAATAATAAATGTCTTTCCCGCCTGACGAACACCATAGATCAGCAAAGCCTTGTCGCTGCTCTCGATCCAGTGCATAATCTCTTTTTCAATTTTCCTTTTTAGCATCATCAGCACCTCCACATCTATCCTGTGCGTTTTACAAGGCTATTATACCTGCGATGTGACACTTTTTCAAGGGAAATACGATTATAAATTGACACTTTTTCTTTTGACCGCAGCAATAAGTGTAGCAGTCAAGAAAAGTAGACACGAAAAATATTTATTTTTAATTTACTTTTTCAAAAGTAGACATGAGGAACATTTTTGTAGAAGTTGTTTTTTCAAAAGTGGACATGGACAATAATTTTTGCCGAAATCCTTTTAAGGCTTACCCGCAGATTTTCCAGACAGCGTCTGGAAAATCTCTATGCAACATACCACTGTCTACGGACGGTTGATGATTTGCCAGTGCGGAAACAAATTCAACTTGCGGTTTCATTCCCGTGACGGACGGACAGACGGCGTTGATTACCAATGCTACACATTGGTAAACCGGGGGAGCGTCGCCAAACGCCTGAACAAAGGCATCTCCATCCATTTCAATCTATCAGTCTAACAGAAGCTTGAACCATGGGCGGCGGGACAGT
>OOBJ01000503.1_pt1 | contig 31563 bp, 30 predicted proteins | sample 1671331 | NCBI WGS metagenome assembly OOBJ01 (sample SAMN06348145, study PRJEB24527) | human gut metagenome | biome: human gut; feature: ankylosing spondylitis patient; material: feces | host: Homo sapiens | place: China | collected 2015-10 | reverse complement strand
GTCCGGCGTGCTCGCGGACGCTACGGCGGCTAACGCTTCGCTCGACCAAACGGTCCAAAAGAAAAAATCCAGGGACCGGTTCATTCAAGGAGGCACACCATGGACACCATGACCAAGCGGGAGACACTGACCGCGGGCGACATACTGCATTGCGGTTGGGGCAGCGACATGTCCATCAACGACTATTACGAGGTCACGCGCGTCACCCCGAGCGGCAAGACCGCGTACATCCGGCCATTGCGCAAGACCTATGCCGGCAGTCCGAACGACATGGGCGGATGCCGCGCCTATCCCATGGTGGCGGGGGAGGGCCGTTTCTCCGGAGACGAGGAAGCCCACCGCGTGCATCATTTCGATGACGGACGCGCGTACCTCCGGCTTTCGTCGTTCGAGTTCGCCTTCCCCATGGACATGGCCGAAGCAGCGTACGGATGCCATGAGGACCACAACGACTGACGAAGGAGAGGACGACATCATGAACCCCATCTATGAGCTGACCGACCACGCACACTCCGAAGAGGAACTGGCCCCATGGCTGGATGCCTGCGGCACGGGAAGGGAGACCATCGACGGGCTGCTGCTCACCGCCCTCGACTGGCGGTCGGCCCCAAAGCCGCCGGAGCCCACCCAGGCGGCGCACGCGCGGCAGAAACCGCGCCCGCGCCGAGAACAACGGACCCTTCGCTTCGCTTCGGGGCAAGCCCGACAACGGAACATGCCCCGCCATGCCTGGTGCGGCGGGGCCGGGAAACGGAGCGGCGCACAAGCGCCGCCGCCGAAAGCATTTCCTCGTGACCGTTCGGCTAAAGCCTTTGGATCATAACCGTCTCCACGTCCGCGCCACGCAGTCCGGACTTCGTCCGGCGTGCTCGCGGACGCTCCGACGGCTAACGCTTCGCTTGACCAAACGGTCACAAGGAAAAAATTTTCGGGAGCAATCCCACACAAGACCCAAGGAGCAACATCATGACCGCCATCAAGACCACCAACATCGTCGAAGGCAACCTCGCTCAGGAGCCGAAGTACTTCCCCAAGGGACAGTACGTGGCACGCATCGTGTTCCGCATCATGCACACCGACCGCAAACTCAACCCGCAGACGAACCAGTGGGAGGACGGACGCACCACCGCCGTGGACGTGAACTTCTACGGACTGGCCGCGGAACGCTACGCGCAGACCATCCAGCAGCAAGCCGACGTGTTCGCCAAGGGAACCGCCGTGGTCGCATGGGGCGAACTGTCCGACCGTCCCAACACGTGGATCGACCGCGACGGCACCCCACAGGCCACGTCCGTCATCAACGGCACGCGCATCATCCCCAACCAGCTCGTCAACCAGCGTCGTGCCAATCGCCAGCAATCCAATTCCACCATCCTGCCGCAATACACCAACGCGGTCCCGGAACAGGACCCGTGGGCGGGACAACAGGCACAGGCCTGAACCATCACCGGGGGCCGTTCAACCATGACGGCCCCATCTATCCGGATGAAGAAAGGAACCTGGAAATGGAACGCATCGAAACCCTTAATCTGAAGACCGAAACCGACGCCCTCGAAGCGGGACACGGCATCACCCTCTACACGTTCGACGAATACGGCCGACTCATGCACTACGCGCATATCGTCGCAAGCACTCCGAAAGAACGCGAGGACGGCTACGCCGACTACTTCCTCACCATCTTCAAAGGCGGGGACGATATGCGTCGATTCGACCCGGACGATGGAAACGATTATCCGAACTTCGAATCAATCATCGAATCCATCAAGACCATCTGGTCCAACACGCCCATCTGGTGGGAACGTGACGGAAGCGTGCCCGGCGTGGATGCCGGCATCACGTTCGACGAACTGCGTGGAGCGTCGATGCTCGCCGGCTTCCGCCGGCAACTCGAAAGGAACATGCGCGTGCGCGGCATCGACCCGGAAGGCGGGCAGGTCGAACGGGACGCGAGGACCATAGCGGAGGCGGAAACGCGCCCATACGTCCCGTCGCTGTTCGACCTGTTCGAGGAATCCATAGTGGAAGGCGTCAACCGTCTCGAATCGGATGGCGTCGAACGGGAAGCCAGGAACGCGTGGGAACGCGGGATGTACCGCGAGATGCTGCATGCGATGAAAGACTGACGTCAACGGACGTCGTCAAGAGGTTCCACCCCTTTGACGACGTTCGACGGCCCCTGAAGCCGCCGGAGCCCGCCCGGCCCGGCACGTCCCGCGCCGGGGGAGACGGACCCTCCGCTGACGCTTCGGGACGATCCCGACAACGGACCATGCCCCGCCATGCCCGGTGCGGCGGGGCCGGGAAACGGAGCGGCGCTAAGACGCGCCGCCATCGGAAGCATTTCTTTGCGGCCGTTCGGCTGAAGCCTTTGGATCATAGCGGCCGGATTGTCCGCGCCACGCGATGCCGGGCTACGTCCGGCGTGCTCGCGGACGCTCCGGCCGCTAACGCTTCGCTTGACCAAACGGTCGCAAAGAAAAAATTTCCGGGAGCGATCCCACAAGACCAAGGAGCGACATCATGAACGAGACGGCCCATCCGAAGATGCGGGAATACCAGAGGCATATAGGGGGAGACTCGCCCATCTATCAGGAGAGGAAATACGCGGCGGCGTTCTCCATGGACCTGAGCAAAACGGCGGATCCGTACGTCATGCGAATCGAGACGTTCATCTCGGACAGTCCGATGTCGTACCTTTCGCTCATCGGCATCTACGACGAGGACCTTCATGTCCGCCGCCGCATCAAGGCGGCGTGCGAGGCGGCGGGATACGCATGGCCGGAAGGCAGGACGACCGCGAACTTCATGCACCCCACATGGCCGAAACGGCCTTCGATGTGCGCCGCCGCCGTGGCGGCCAGCATCCTCGCCGCCGAGGGAGCCATTCAAGCCGTCGAACGGCCGCCCTACACCGTCATCCTCGGCGGCGTGAACGCGGACGGGACCGTTCCGCCGTTTGACGGGGATGTGGACCTGACGGCCCTCATCGGGCACGCGCGGGAGCAGGGCATCCAACGCGTCATCCTTCCCGCCGCGGACCTCGTCCGGGCCGGGAGACCGGACGGCGTCGAAATCATCGGAGTGGAAAGCCTACGCGACTTGAAACGCTGACAAGAATCCGCCGCAGGGGCGTCGAACCCCTGCGGACGGACCGGCCCCAAGGCCGCCGGAGCCCACCCAGGCGGCGCACGCGCGGCGGGAACCGCGCCCGCGCCGGGGGAGATGGACCCTCCGCTGACGCTTCGGGACAAGTCCGACAACGGACCATGCCCCGCCATGCCCTGTGCGGCGGGGCCGGGAAACGGAGCGGCGCCCCGGGCGCCGCCATCCTTCTTTTTTCCTTTGGACCGTTTGCCTGCGGCAAGGATCGTAACCGCCTCCACGCCCGCGCCACGCAGTCCGGACCCCAAGGGTCCGGCGTGCTCGCGGACGCTACGGCGGCTAACGCTTCGCTCGACCAAACGGTCCAAAAGAAAAACCAGGGAGGTTATCCGATGCAAGCCACTGAACGACACCTGACCGCGGACGACATCATCCGCATGGCCGAACGAGTGGACGCGAGACTCCGCCCGCTATGCAGGCTCGAGGGCTTCGACCCGAACGGAGGCGTCTACCGGCTGGGGGACATGGGATATGTCGGCGAAGAGGAGTACCTGCGGGCGTTCGAGAAAGAACCCGAATGGGCGAGGGACTGCTACATGCTCCACGGCAACGAGCCCGACGAGGCGGGATACTGGGCCGAGGCATACGAGGAGGGAGGAACGAAACGGCTGGAGGAGGAACTCGAAGACATGTTCGACCTCGACCACGCGGACACCGTCTTCTGGACCGAGGCCGACGAGAACGGCCGGATGGGCTGAGCGCCTTCCGAGTCCAATGGTCGAGAGGGACGGGCCGGCGTCCCTCTCGAACTCTTCCTCCCAGCCGGAAACCCGATGTTTCCGGACCTTCGCGGGACGTCCCGCCCATGACGGAGCATGCGCGGGACGCTCAACGGAGCGGCGCCCCGGGCGCCGCCATCCCTTGCTTTTCTTTTGGACCGTTCGGCTACGCCGAATGATCGTAACCGCCTCCACGCCCGCGCCACGCAGTCCGGACCCCGAGGGTCCGGCGTGCTCGCGGACTCTCCGGCGGCTAACGCTTCGCTCGACCAAACGGTCCAAAAGAAAAAATCCAAGGAGGTTTCCCAATGTACGTCATCCATTACATCGGCGGCGCGGTCACCGTGATAAAGACAAGCAAGAAACAGGCCGAACAGGCCGCCGCGGACCTCGAACGCAGAACCGTCGAGAACGCCGGACGCTTCCCCGAACACATCCTGCTGGCGGACCATGCGAAGGCGCGCGAGGTCATGCGGAACCTCCTGCTCGACCGGTGCGTGTTCCAACGCGCGAGCACGGTGCGGCGCGCCACGATGGCGCAACTGGCGGATGCCGTCAACGCCTACTGCTGCTGAGAACCACAGGACGGGATGCCGGTCCCGAGACCGGCATCCCCTGAACGGACCGAAAGGAAACGAAGAAAAATGACCATCCTCATCATCAACGGAACGGCATACCTGAACCCCAAGGGCTTCATCGCCGACCGGTGCCATAAAATCTGGCTCATCCGCGACGAGGCCGACATGGCGGACATGCGCACGGCGGGATGGACCGATGCGGACGTGTCCGACATCCACGACCTGCCGGAGGCGTGGATGGACAGCTGCCCGCTGCGATTCATCCAGACCGGAGACCTCAAGGACATCGTTCCGCAGGGGAGCGAAGTCGACGAGGTGCATATCCAGCTCATCGAGGACATCGACGGCGGCACCATCGACGAACTCATCGGCCTGCTGCTCGCCTACAGGAAGGAATACGGCGGGGACACGCCGGTGACCGTCAGCTACGGCACGGACGAGGCGCGCGCCGACTGGGAGCTCAGCGACATGTTCGCCATCGAAGACAGACCCAACGAATGTGGACGCTACGACATGCATTACGCGGACGATGGGGAGAAACCGGTGCTGGACTTCCTGCTATGACGCATCGAACGCCAAGGGGCGCCGCCCCTTGGCGAACCCCGCCGGCCCCAAAGCCGCCGGAGCCCACCCGGCCCGGCGCGGGACGCGCCGGGAAAAAGGACCCTTCGCTTCGCTTCGGGGCAAGCCGGACAACGGAACATGCCCCGCCATGCCTGGCGCGGCGGGGCCGGGAAACGGAGCGGCGCGCGATCGCGCCGCGCCTCCTGCTTTTCTTTTGGACCGTTCGGCTACGCCGGAATCGTAACCGCCTCCGCATCCGCGCCATGCAGTCCGGACTTCGTCCGGCGTGCTCGCGGACGCTCCGGCGGCCAGCGCTTCGCTCGACCAAACGGTTCAAAAGAAAAAATCAGGGACCGGTTCCATTCAAGGAGGCACACCATGACAGACACGCGGAACGAAATCAGCATCCTCGTAGTACCCGAAGGCGGGTACCCCGTCCGCAAGACCATCCCGAACACGCTCGAAGCCAAGCAGAAGGAGGTCGGCGGATTCATCGAACCGTTCGGCCTGAAGGACGGCGCGGGCATCTACTGCAACGACGAGGGCAAGCTCGGACCTTGGAATCTCAACCGTGCCATCCTCGCCAGCGACATCTCCGACGAGGAGGAAGGGCGCATCGTGGAGATGATGGCGGGAACGTTCATCATCACCGGTTTCGACTACGAGACCGGCGAGGATATGAGCCTGACCGACGAGCAGGCCGACTATTGGGAACACCGTTTCCACAATCCCGAGATTCTCGTCTCGGACGGCGAGGGCGGCGGAGTGGTCCTGCCCATCGTCCTCGCATGAACGCGACAGGGGATGCCCGTGGGCATCCCCTCCCATAGGAAAGGAACAAAAAATGCTTTATCCTCTGCTCATCCGGGATTTTCCCGACATCATCGAGGACACGAACGACGCCGGATTCTGCTATGCCGCGGAAACCTACAGCAGTGTCGGTCTCGGCTACGAATCGCATTACGACACCCCCGAGGAGAACCGCGTGGACGGCATGGTGTACGCCGCGTTCTGCCTTTTGGACGCCTATTACAACGGCGACGGCATACGGGCCGAGGCGCGCTATTACCTGACGAAAAACGGTTTGAGCAGTATGCGCGCCGAGCATGGAGACGAGTTCCGTCGTGGCTTCTACTCCGTCATCGACAGGGTCCTGACCGCCTGACGCAGGCGGGCCGGAGGGCGTTCCGCCGCCCTCCGGAACCTCCCCACGGCCGGAAACCCGATGTTTCCGGACCTTCGCGGGACGTCCCGCCCATGACGGAGCATGCGCGGGACGCTCAACGGAGCGGCGCCCCGGGCGCCGCCATCCCTTGCTTTTCTTTTGGACCGTTCGGCTACGCCGAATGATCGTAACCGCCTCCACGCCCGCGCCACGCAGTCCGGACCCCGAGGGTCCGGCGTGCTCGCGGACTCTCCGGCGGCTAACGCTTCGCTCGACCAAACGGTCCAAAAGAAAAAATCAGGGACCGGTTCCATTCAAGGAGGCACACATGCAGACCATCGACAAGAAGAGCACGACCGCGGAAACGTTGGCGGACCGGTTCCGCGACGCGTTCGAGGAATGGCTCAGCGGACTCGACATGGAGCGTCCGGCGTTGTCGGAACAGTCCAAGAAGACGCTGGCCGAATCCATGAGCGCGAGCATGGCGTGGCGCGATTCCATCCTCGTGTCCGCGGCCCTTTCCAACAGTCCCGAATACGATGAGGCCAAGCTCAAAGGCTTCGCGTTCCACAAGGAGCATGAGGAATGGCTGGGCAGGATGATGTCCGGCTCGCTGAAGGACGAGACGCTGGGCGAGGACAGGACCGTCTGCCGCAGGGCGGTCGGAATGCTGTTCGACATCGTCGAAGCCGTCGAGGACATCGACATCGAACTCCAAGCCCAGCCGCTCGCCGTCATCAGCTACCTGCTGTGGTGGATGGGTGACGCCCGCGCCATGCTGACGGCCATGCGCGCGGTCGCCATCGACGAGGAGTGCAGTCTCGCCGCCATCGTCATCGGCGCCGTCCACGGCGACCGTTGGCCCGCGTCGGCCCGCAGGGACTGACCGGCCGGCAATATGCCAAGGGGCGGCGCCCCTTGGCGAACCCCGCCGGCCCCAAAGCCGCCGGAGCCCACCCGGCCCGGCGCGGGACGCGCCGGGAAAAAGGACCCTTCGCTTCGCTTCGGGGCAAGCCGGACAACGGAACATGCCCCGCCATGCCTGGCGCGGCGGGGCCGGGAAACGGAGCGGCGCGCGATCGCGCCGCGCCTCCTGCTTTTCTTTTGGACCGTTCGGCTACGCCGGAATCGTAACCGCCTCCGCATCCGCGCCATGCAGTCCGGACTTCGTCCGGCGTGCTCGCGGACGCTCCGGCGGCCAGCGCTTCGCTCGACCAAACGGTCCAAAAGAAAAAAATCTAGGGACTGATTCCATTCAGGAGGACGAAATGAGCTCTTACATCTGCGGAGACCAGACCACCATGGCGGCGGCGGAAGGCGTCGCACGTTATCTCGGGGACCTCGACAGCGCCCGCTATCTGTGCAATCCTCTGCGTATGGCGAACGAGGCAGCGACCGGCGCGCGTTACAGCGAGGAATATGAGCACACGCCCGTAGACCTGGGCAAACGCCGCGAATACGACGATTTGGAGATAATCGGCTCGTGCGAATGCCTCGCCTACCAAATCGACGTGGCGAGCGTTTTCGACGACGTAAGCGGAAAACTGCGCGCGGCGGCGGAGAAAATCAAGCGGGATGGGGCGAGGGCAGGCAAGTGGCGTCTGCCGAACAAGACGGAACGAATTCTATTCGACGGCGTGTATATGCCGGCTGTGTACCAAGACTACGCGTCCGGCGGCACCGTGACCGTGTACGACGACCCCGCGGAAATTCCGTGGGGCATCGACTAGGGCGGGAACCGCTCCCGACATGCGGGGCGGGAGCCGTCCAGCGGCGCATGCCGGGGGGGATCGACCCCACGCCATGCGCCGACCCGCGTGCCCCGCGTCGGCGGGTCGGAGGGCGTTCCGCCGCCCTCCGGAACCTCCCCACGGCCGGAAACCCGATGTTTCCGGACCTTCGCGGGACGTCCCGCCCATGACGGAGCATGCGCGGGCCGTTCAACGGAGCGGCGCGCGGCCGCGCCGCCATCCCTTGATTTTCTTTTGGGCCGTTTGCCTACGGCAAGGATCGTAACCGCCTCCACGCCCGCGCCACGCAGTCCGGACTTCGTCCGGCGTGCTCGCGGACGCTACGGCGGCTAACGCTTCGCTCGACCAAACGGTCCAAAAGAAAAAATTCAGGGACCGGTTCATTCAAGGAGCGCAATATGGAGAACATCATCTGGACCAACGACACCGGTCAAATCGACGCCATCATCGAGGACTGGAGGCAGGATGCCCTGGCTCTCGCCGCCGCCATGGCCGAAAACCCGAGGGGAACGGTCGACGAAACGGAATACGGCACCGGGCTCATCCTCGAAAAGGCGTGGGAGGCCGTCGTGGACGAATACGAGATCCCGACCCCGCGGCGCCTCTCGGACGCCATCAGGAGCATCGACGCCTCCGACACGAGAATCCGCGCCGAAGCGGACGACCTCAATGCGGAATACCGCATGGACGAGCGCATGAACCTCTCCGGCCTCGGCCTCGACCATCCCGTCATCATCCTCGGCAAGGCCGGACTCTGGGACGGCACGCGAACCATCGCCAGCATCGTGGCTTTCGACAACATCGGGGACATCATCGCCGACAGCCCATGGAACGGCATGGAATACGAGACGTGGGGCATCGACGAGCACGACGACCTGCGTTACAGCGGCGTCCACCACGACGGGGTCAACACCTGCACCTTCCGCGAGCTCAAAGACGCCCCTCGCGCGGACCGGACCATCGGACAGGACGACATGCGGAGACTGCTCAGGGCAAGCCGTCCCCTCGGCCCGCGAATCCGCAAGGTATACGGCATGCCCACGCCCGCGAAAAAACGCGGGAACCGCTGAAAGAAAACCAAGAATATCACAATAGTGTGATATAATGGTGGTGTCGGCAAGGCATAGGCCAGCCGAAACCCCACAGTGAAAGGGAAAGAACCATGTTCGAAGCATTCAACGAAATACTCGCCGACCCCGAGTTCGTGGGAGCGGCCATCGAAGTCGCGGCCATCGCCTCGCTGTCCGGAGCGTACTACCTCTCGATTCCCATACGTAAGGCGATACGCCGGTTCCGTTACGGCACGCCGGAGCCGCGCGTCATCATCGGCAGGGCCTGACCCCACGACGGACGGCGGCGATATAAGCCGCCGTCCCATGTAGGAGGAGACCACGGGCCCCGCGTCGGCGGGCCGGAGGGCGTTCCGCCGCCCTCCGGAACCTCCCCACGGCCGGAAACCCGATGTTTCCGGACCTTCGCGGGACGTCCCGCCCATGACGGAGCATGCGCGGGACGCTCAACGGAGCGGCGCGCGGCCGCGCCGCCGTCCTTCGGTTTTCTTTTGGACCGTTCGGCTACGCCGAATAATCGTAACCGCCTCCGCATCCGCGCCACGCAGTCCGGACCCCGAGGGTCCGGCGTGCTCGCGGACGTTCCGACGGCTAACGCTATCGCTCGACCAAACGGTCCAAAAGAAAAAATCCAAGGCATATCAGATTCGGGAGGAACGGAAAAATGTGCAACTACAGAATCACGGTCACGATCGGAAAGCAGGCCGACATCGTGGACGGCGGCGGATGGGTCACCGGCATGACATGGCGCAAGTCCATCATCCTCGAGCAGGACAAGAGAGGCGCCGCAATCGCCTTGCGCGACCTGCTCAACGGCGACGGGCCGGCCGTCAACGATCTCGGATATCCGATGTGGGACCGCTGCTACGGCATGTGCAACCCGCAATGCTGGCAGTGGGAGCTGGTCGCCGCCAACAGCATCTGCGTCAACGAAATCCTCCGCAAGGCCGGCGTCGACTGGCCGGTGGACGGCATCCCCAGCATCGACAGCCCGACCGTCACCATCAACCTCGCCATCAACTGATTCCAGAAAGGAAACCGGAAGAATGCCCACGCCCACCGTCATCGCATGCGTGCTTTTCCTCGCGGGAGCCATCCTGTCCTTCGCGTTCGTGGCCGCCGCCAAAACCCGCGACGTGGCCATGATGTGCGCGATCCTCGGTCTGGCCGGCACGTTCGGATTCCTCGCCTCATGCGCATCCCTCTGAAAACGGCGAAGACCAGATGGCAAACCAAGGAGAAACGACAATGAGACCCACGATCACCTTCACCAAGACCCGCCGCCACGTCTGGCCCAACGAAAGCCACTGCCTCGAGGCCGCCAACGAGCGCGAGCTCGTCTTCCCGCTGTCCGAGCTGCCCGCGCGCTGCCTTCAGGCGTGGAACGACATCGCCGACAACGACCTCGCCTCGGCCGTCCTGCCCGACGACCCGGACGGACAGGGATGGGCGTCGCCACGGGAGCAGTTCGCAAACCTGCTCGAGAAATCGGGAAAGGGCTGGTACGACAAGATGAGCGCCGCACTGGATGGCGAGCGGTCCGCCGCCTGGCTCGAACAGCACGATTGGGACGTGTTCCTGGAAGAACTGGAACGCATCGAAGAGCATATGGTCCAAGACGAGCTCATCGAATGGTTCGTCGAAATGAACGATCCGGCCAGCATCCGGGACTGGAGCATCGAAGGCGGAATGACCCGCCGACAGCTCAAGGAATGCGGCATGGCGTTGAACGCCGCCTGCGACGTGGTGGAATTCCACGAAAGCCTGGAGTCCTGGAACTCCATGCAGCCCGACGCGCTCCGAACGCTCGAGCAGGCCGACGTTGCAGACCTCGAACGCGCCGCCCACCATTGCGCGCTCCGCGACGAGGACGCGGACTGGCTGTCACTCTGGGCCCGCAGGGCGTTCGGAGCCGACCGGAGAGGGAAAACCCTGAAAGCCCTCGCCAATCCGGACGAGCCCGGAATCGCCGAGGAAGAATAGGCCACCTCCAATAATGACGGACGCCGGACAGGCGGACGATCGAACATCGAAAGAACAGGAACACACTTGCAAAATATCACATACGTGTGATATACTTGGAGTGTCGGCAAGGCACGGGCCAGCCGGCACCCCCACAGTGAAAGGGAATCAAAATGTACTACATCATCGACAGCGAAACCGGAAACCGCCACCCATGCGCGGTCGCGCCACGAGCTACCATCAGGAACTTGCGGGAGGTCTTCTCCATGCTGGACAAGGGCGCGGAGCCGTGCGTCGCCCACGCCGAATACGCGAACGGCGACACCATGGATGTGGAGATACCTTCCAACTACGCGCGGAACTCGATCGGAAGGAAGACCCGGATCCGTGGCAACGAACTGTTCATCAAGCGGCTGAACGTCGACCTCTCCTACCTTGCCCGCTACGAGTGGGGCCGAACCCACCAATGGGACGAGAACGAACTGGGATCCTGGACCGACGCGATCGGCGTGCCCTTCGACGAAACGCTGGCCGACCGCGACATCGCGACTAGACTGCAGCCGGTGTTCCCCAAGTCCGACATCGCCGGCTGGCTCGACCTATACTCGATCCGCCGCGGCTGGGCGCCCGTGCCCAGCACGAGCGAACTGATCCGCGCCCTCCTACACGAAAGGGAGAACGCTCCTCTGCGTCAGCACCGACCGGCCAATTCTGGTATCGCATACGAGACGTTCGACAGCGGATACGGCGAGATGGGAGTCGCACGCGACAAGCGCACCGGACAGACCTGGATGTGGCCCATGGACGAGGAACGAGACCGATACATTCGGGGCTGGTTCCTTGGGCGGGACCAGAACGATCGAATGGACCGGCATGAAATCAGGATGGCCATGGACGAGGAGCTGCGGCGAGGCGGACTGCCGGAGCAATTCGACTACCCGCGCCACGCACCCGACGGCGAGCCCGTCTGGTGCCGCTGGGACGTACAGGGCGGTCCGGACTATGCGGAGGACGCGATCATGATGGGCGAGAAGCCGGACGCGAGGAAGATCGGCACGCTCACCCGCCGGACGGACGGGGACGGCCTGCGCTGGTGGCAATGGACGGACACGGACGGCAACCAGGGGAAGCCCCTCCCGTCATACGAGCAGGCGATGCTCGACTTCATTGACTCGACTGACCTCGCTCTCCGCCACTACTGACCCGGCCGGCCGGAGGATGCCCATCCATCCTCCGGCCCAACCCGAAACCGAAAGGAATCATATGGACACGGAACGTGTCATGGAACGCGTCCGCCGGCTCCTGGCGATAGCCAACGATCCGGCCGCCTCCGACAACGAGCAGCGCATAGCCCTCGAACAGGCCCAAAGGCTCATGGACCGGCACGCCATCGAGGAATGGCAGCTCGAAGAGGACCACGACGATGTCGAGATCATCGAACGGAGGATACGATTGGAAACCAATCCATGCAACCGGTACATGGCACAACTCGCGAACATCGTGGCCCACGGAAACCGGTGCAGGGCGGCCTACGAATGCCGCAGGGCCGGAAACGGCCGCGACGTCGTCAGCACTGTCTGGATCTACGGCGCCCGCGTTGACGTCGACAAGACCGAATCCATCTGGACCGCCATGGAAACCAGCCGCGCCGCCATGTGGCGCGAAAGGGCCAGGACCACACCCCGTGCGAAAGCCAACGCGGCATGGAGGAACGGCTACTATCGTGGTTTCCAGGAAGAGATCGCCCGCAGATACGAGATCCTTCGACGTGAGATGGAATCGGACGGCACCGGCAGGGAACTCATCACCGTGCGCGGCAGCCAGGTCGACCGATGGGTCGAAACCCACGTCACATTCATCTCCGACAAGCCGAAACTCTCCAAAGCCACAAGACCCAGCCAAGCCGCCTACCGGCACGGAAGACAGGACGGGGCGCGCCAGGCGATCGGTCTCAAGGAAACCGGACAGGCCGGCAACTGGACCCTGGAAAAGTAGCAAACAACCAAAAAATATCACAATACTGTGATATAATTGGGTTGTCGGCAAGGCATCAGGCCAGCCGAAACCCCAATCGAAAGGAAACCTCATGTATTGGGACCGTTACATCCGCCGCGACAATCCACGCCGCATCGAACCACTCGACAAGCCGCTCGACACGTACATCATGCTCGACACGGAAACCACCGGACTTAATCCCGAGGAAGGAGCCACGCTCATCGAAATCGGCGCCCTGTTCGTGCAACCCGGAAACGAGAACAGCCGGCCGAAGTTCGAGCAGCTGATCGACCCGCAGCAGCCATTGACGGAATTCATCACGAACCTCACCGGCATCACCGACCACATGCTCCAGGGCATGCCGACCGCAGGCGCGGCGATGATGCGCTTCCACCAGTGGATCGACCAGGTCTGGCCGGCGGGGGAGCCGCTGACCATCATCGCGCACAACGCCCAATTCGATGTCGGTTTCCTTGACGCGGCCGAACGCGTTTACGATCCGACCTCGCCAGTGTTCGACTGCAAGTGGGCCTGCACGAAGGAGATGAGCTGGGAACTCAACCCGCAGAAACGTCACCACCGCGTCGCGGACCTCATCGTCGACTACCACATCGGAGACGTCGAGGAGCATCGCGCGCTGTCGGACGCGATCCAGGAGCAGATGATCTACCGGGCGCTTTGCAATGAGGCCACCAGACGGGGAAAGTGGCGCGAGGAGGAAGCCTGACATGACCGCTGCCGGCGCCGGAAGGTGAGCGAAATGCTCTGGGCAATGGAGGCCATTCTAAAAGGGCAGTCTGATATCGGCAGGCATATGACGGGAACATGCATAGGTGCGAGCAACATCCACGAAGGAGGAAACATCATGGCGACCATCAACCAGATCCCCATGTCGATCATGGGCAACATCACCGCGGACCTCGAACCCAAACGCACTGCGGGAGGGAAAACCGTCGTCAGCTTCCGCGTCGCCCAGACCAGCGTCACGGACAAGAACGGCAGATGGGAGGACGGGGAGACCACGTACATCCGATGCGTGGCCTATGGCGCGCTGGCGGACCACATGGTCGCGTCGGGCATGAGGAAAGGCACCAGAATCGTGGCGACCGGACGGTATATCCAAAGGGATTATCAGACCGAGGCCGGAGACCGACGCAGCATCTACGAGCTCAACGTCGACGACCTTGGAGCATCGGTCCGATACGCCACGGTCCAAATCACCAAGAACGCGAGCCAGCCGATGCAGGCCGATGTGTCGCCGGTGGGGATGACAGCGGAATTCACGGCCGGTGCCGGACATGCGGAACCGGACAATGGTTTCGCGCATCCCATGGAGCCGATGATCTGACGCATCGGATACGACAGAACGCCCTTCCCGTTTTCCGGGGAGGGCGTTTTTCTGATATGAGTCCGGCAAGGCCAGGGGACATGTCCCAGTGATGCATTTGAAAAACGAAAGGAGCATCATGGCAATGGATAAACGTCCCGCCTGGCAGGCGATGAGCAGACGTCCGCGAATCATGCTTGACACGGACACCATCGAGGACAATCCGACAAGCGTTTACAACGCGGCCGGCGTGGAAGTGAATGAGGTCGGAAGGGCCGATGTCAAGGATGCGATCGGCATGGTCTTCGACCAGGCCGAAAAGCAGAAACTGGATGGCGCGGCGTTGGACGAGTATCTCATGGACGAACTGCCCAAGGTGTGCGACGCCACTCCCGAAGACATCAAAGAAATCATCTTCGACGCGCGGTTCTTCGACACGACGCCGGCCACCGAATACCTGATGGACGAACTGTCGAAGATGGAGGACCACACCATCGAAGACGTCGAGAACGTAATCGGCGGCGAGAGGTTCGCCGAGATGGACCAGCCGCCCAGAAGCGTTGCCGACCAGCTGAAGGACGCCGTGCTGTCGCAGTTCGCCCGGTCCGAATACACGGTGGAGCTGACGGACGAGAACGGCGAGACGATCGGAGTGGCCGCCACCCTCAAAAACGTCGACGAGGAGAACCTTCCCAAAGCCGTGGAGGACACTCTGAACGCCTTCGGCTATGAAGTGGCCGACGACGAGCGGGGCACATTGCGGAGAATCGACCCATGGAATCCGACGACGGTCGAGAAAGCGATTATGGATTATCCCGTCGCCGTGGATGAAAGCACCTTGGAAGCGGACCGCCAATGTCAGATGAACGATATCCGGAAGGAGGCGTTCAAGACGCCGGACATCTCGGCCGTGATGATGGCCGACGGCAGGCTCGACGCCTACGGCGAATACGGACTGGGCGAATCCAAAGTCGGTGCGATCACCACGTTCGACCATGCCGCGAATGTGCCACGCGACATCGGCGGCGGCATGGTCATCGGCTTCGACCGGCCGACGCTCACCGTCAGGACCACGGAGGCCATCGGAGACGAGGCGGACAGCGGACAGCGCATCCAAGAAACCCTTGAGGCCAATGGCGCGCACGGCTCTTTCACCGATACCAGGGTGGAAGTCGATGGAGCGGACACAGATCCGTGGACAGGACAGGAGGAAGCATCGGAGACAATGGACGGCGCCAATCCTTGGCAGAACATCGACGCCACGGCAGCCATGGCCGCGGGGCCGGAAATAGACTGACTGCGCCGACCCTGAATAGACAATCGGCGGGAATCCTCCATCCGGGGTTCCCGCCGATTTCTTTTCAGAAAACGGACGGAAGGAAACATCCTCCAATCAAGCGAGAACCATCGAGAAGCAAAAACACGTCCGACAAGACGCACAACACCTCAAAAAAGAACCACCCAAAAACAATCAACACACCAGCACCAAAAAGAAGAAACCCCAAACAGAAACCACCACAAGACCAGACAAAAAGCAAGACAGACCAGCAAGAACACACAGCAGCACAACAGACAGAAACCACCAGCAAAAATCACCAGCAGAAAACAAAAACCACAGCAAAAGACGTAAATCCAAGATTTACGGACATCTTGCACCACGAGTGGTGTTTTGCCGCCTGAACGGCGGAATTCCAACGATTTAAGTGAAATGTTTCACATGCGGATGGCTTATATAAGTTTTTTGGTTTTCCGGGGCATGCTTTTTCGCGTGGTTTTGACCGCGCGCCATAGGGCAAGGAGGATGCATGGCGGGGGAAAAGACCGTCTCGCGGGAGAGGCGTTGCGTGATCTGCGGCAGGGTCTTCGAGGTGAAGAGCGCGAGGGAGAAAAGGGAATACTGCGACCGTAAAGGACCGTGCTACTGGAAGTGGAACGAGATGCGCAGGAAGCTCAGACAGGAGGAGAGGGTGACGGAGGCGTCGGCCGCGCAGGCGCGTACCGCGGACCTGCTCGCCCATGCGGAGGCGAAGCTGCTGATCGTGGAGCAGGAGTTCGGCAAGGTGGACGAGGCGCGGCGGAGGGAGCATGAGATGTTCGGCAGGTTCGTGGACCAGGTCCATCTCATGCTGGACAAGGAGATCATGGTCCTCAACCCGTCCAGCCCGCATTGGGACGAGCGCGAGGACTACTCGTGGGCCATGGGAGTCATCGCCGATTGGAGGCCGGACGGAGACCCGACCATGCCGGCCGACCGGGCCGAACTCAAGCGGAAGCTCGCCCAGGCTGACGAGGAGTACAACCGGGCCATCGCCGAGGGAGACGTGGACGGGGCCGGAGCCGCGGAGAGACGTAAGTGGCGGGACATGGACGAATGGTGGAGGACCCATCCCGAGGAATGGGCGCAATACAACATCTCGATCATCAGCCAGGCGTACCGCGAGGACCACGACGGCGAGGAGATGCCGTACGACGCCGTGGAACTCGAATGGTACCGCAAGGAGGCCAGGCGCCGCCGAGCCGAACTGGACGCCGGGACCGGCGGGAATATCAGCGGCGCGGACGAACGGCGCATGAGGCAATGACCGTTCCGCAGTCCGCATGGACAAGGAACGGGAAAAAGACCAGACAAGGAAAGGAACACGACATGGCCAAGAGCCTGACAGAGCAACTCGAGGAACTGCAGAAGAAGGTCGACGCCATCACGGCCGGACGCAAGGGAGCCGACAAATGCCGACGTAGCCTAGCGAAGGCCGCCAGCGACTACCAGAACGAGTACCAGAAGCTCCTCGACAGCGGACTGACCATCAACATGCTGGAAGCGGAGGGCATCAAACCGGTCACGCACGTGCTCTACGAGTTGGGCCGCAGCTTCCGTAAAACCGACGAGAAGCCGGACGACAGGATCGTGGAGGAGCCCCTCGAGATCCGACAGGACCCGGCAGAGGGGAACGACGCCGCGACCAGGCCGGAACAACAGCCCTACATCGAGGCCGCCATGCCGGAACAGCAGGCGGGAATCCCCGGAGCGAACGACCAGCAGTAGCCGACGAGAACGATAAACGGACGGCATGGGCGGACGCATCCATCGGGATGGGAACGCCCATGCCGTCCATCATTTCCAAGGAGGGGAAAATGCCAGTACAGCTTAGAAAGGTGATGGCGAACGGCGGCATCGACTATCTGCTCAAGACCGTCGCCAACGACCATCCGACCGGAGCCATGGACTATTACACGCATCCCGGAAACAAACCCGGCGTCTGGCTGGGAAGGGGATGCGAGCAGATGGGAGTGACGGCCGGCGAGACGGCGTCCAAGGAGCAGGTGACGAGACTGTACAGCCAGTTGCGGGACCCCAACACCGGCAAGACGCTGGACAATCAGTCGCAAAGCCGGAACGTCAGCTCGGACAGCGTCAGCGGGTTCGACCTGACGTTCACCATGCCGAAAAGCGTGAGCGTCCTATGGGCAGTCGGCGACGACGAGACCCGCAGGCAGATCATGGAATGCTTCTACGAATCCATCGACCAGACCATGGAATGGTGGCAGGACAACATCGCCATGACCAGGGTCGGCCGAGGCGGCATCGCGCAGATAAAGGTCAAAGGAATCACCGCCGCCCGGTTCGACCATTGGGACACGCGAGAGCATGATCCGCACCTGCATTCCCATGTCGTGGTCAGCAACATCGTGCAGCGCGCGGACGGCGGGTGGGCCGCATTGGACGGGAGCGTCGTATACCGTGGCCACATCGAATGCTCCGAAAGACAGCAGAACCTGCTGCTCGACCTGCTGCATGAAAGAATGGGAATCGACTTCGAGGAACGAGAGGACCCGTCGAAAGGCACCAAGGCGGTGGTCATGGACGCGGTCGGCGTGCCGGCAGACCTCATAGACAGGTTCAGCACGCGCAGCATGCAGACCGACCGCATCCTCAGCGAACTCGTCGCAGAACGCCGCGAGGAAAACGGGAACGCCGAACTATCGTATAGGGAATACGCGGAGCTCAGGGAACAGGCATTCCAACAGGCCCGAAAAGCCAAGGACGAATACGTCCCGTCATTGAACGAGCTCATCTCGAAATGGACCAGCCAGGTTCAGGAACTCGGCTACGATCCGAAGCAGATCGTGGCCGACACGGTCGGACATGAGCCTGAATCCTTCAACGGCGTCGCCCTCGCCGAATGCGCGGAACTGCAGGACAAACTCGAATGGCTGCTGAAGGGCGACCTCATCGACTATGCCAACGGCAAGGACATCAGACAGGACCTGTCGCAATACGCGGACCGCTTCATCGAGGAGGCGTCGCAGGAGACAAGGAAAGCGGTCAAGTCGAACGCCACGACCATCAGCCGTTTCCAGATCGAAGCCGCCGCGGAAAGGCTCACAAGACGTGTCCGCTGCGACCCCGACACCCGGCAGGCGTTCACCGACGCGGTCGTGGACCGCGTCGTCTCCGGCCTGGTGCCGTTGACTCCACACCGCTACCAGCTGGACGGGCGGATGAGGAACGATCCGAGGATCGACGACGGCAAAGGATACGCCGTCATGGACAATTCACGCAACGACCTGTACGCCACGCCGGAGCTCATCAAGGCCGAACACTACCTGTTCGACATGATGGACAGGAAACAGGAGAACTGGAGTCCCGACCGTGGGCAGGTGCGCGGCCTCGTGGACCAGTATTCGCGGAACATGGAGGCGGAGGAAGGGCACGGCATGGCCGGGGACCAGTCCGAAGCCGCCGTCGAGCTGCTCGCCGGCAACGACATGATCATGGCGTTGACCGGACCTGCGGGCACCGGCAAGACCACCACCATGCGCGCTGTGAAGCAGACCTACGACCAGCTCGCCGGACAGGGCAGGGTCATCGGCATGGCCACCAGCGCGAAAGCGGCCGGAGGACTTGGGGAAAGCCTGCAGATCCCGACCAGCACCGTGGGATCATCAACGACAACCTCGGAGGCGGCAAGGAGCGCAGGGACAGGAACATCGGCCGTCTCGAGGGAATGGCCGAACACGACGGCGGACTTTCCCCGAGCGACAAGAGGCGTCTGGCGGAACTGTACGCGGACAGGGCGTCCAACGAGATACCGCAGGACGGCATCGTCATCCTCGACGAGGCGAGCATGACCAGCACGCGCGATCTCGAGACGATCGCACGGCTGTGCGAGGCGCGCAACGCGCGCCTCATCATGACCGGCGACCCCTATCAGCTCGACGCTCCGGGCGAAGGCGGCGGTTTCCTCGGATACATGGAACGTCACGACCGGGTGCTCAAGCTCACCAGCGTCTGGCGTTTCCTGAAGAGGACCGTGGACGGGAACGGCGAGACGCGCACCGAGGTCAACCACGCCGAGGTGGAGGCCGGTCTCGCGTTGCGCACAGGCATGACCGACCCCGACGCGCACGGCGGCATGCCCGGCGCGAGACGCATGCTCGGCACGAGACTGTACGAGCAGCTGCCCGACCAGGACGGCAACCTCGTCGTCAACCGGAACGAGGCGGGACGCATCCATGGGGGCGCGGAAGGCAGCATGGAGGACAAGGTCTTCAACCTGACGCTCGACGCGTTGACCGAAGGCAGGAACAGCCTCCTCATCGTCGCCACGAACAACGACCTCTCCTCGATCAACGAACGCATCACCACCAGCCTCCAGGCAAGGGGAAAGGTAGACGCCGACCCGAACCGCAGGACCGCCCTGCGGGGAAGGCTGACCGCGGGAAAAGGCGACGTCGTCTGCACGAGGAAGGTCGATAGGACGAACAAGGACCAGAAAGGCGAGTTCGTCAGGAACGGCGATCTGTGGACGGTCGAGGAAGTGGGCGAGGACGGGCGCATGCTGTTGAGCCGCAGGGACGATCCGGACGCGACCGTGACGGTGAGCGCGCAGTACGCCAGGGAATCATGCGAGCTCGGATACGCCGTTACCGCGCACCGCAGCCAGGGCATGACCGTCGACTACGGAAACCTGTGGGTGCCGGAAGGAGGCTCCGTCTCATCGGAGCTGCTGTACGTGGCGTTGACGAGAGGCCGCTACTGCAACGACGTGTGGATCGACACTCCCGACATGCAGACGTTGAAGGACTCCTACGTCTACAACCATTGGAGGGACGTCAACCGGGCGGAGTTCGAAAGGACGCACACCGCATACGGCGAGGCCGACCTCGAACCGACGCCGCTGCAGCTGGCCGAGGACAAGTTCAACACGATGGCCGCGAACAGCCAGGCGCCGCTCACGGCGAGCGAGACGCGCGAACACCATGCCGCGGAGACGAAAGGCGTCAAGCGCCTCGTCAATGAAAGGGACCTGCTGTCCGACATGATCATGGAGCCGCGGCTCTACCATCAGATCGAGCACGCATACGGAGAGGAGACCGCGAACTTCATGCGCCATGACGGCCGTTGGGAGCGTCTGCTCAACACGTACACGCGGGCCATGGCGGTAGATTCCACGCAGGTCGGGGAGATCATCTCAACGCATGCGGAAGCCATGAACGGCATGAGACGTTCGGACGGGAAACTGTTCGAGCTGCCGGATGCGGCGACGTTGGCCAAGGAGCTGAACGACAGTCTGCACGAGCGCATCGTCGCGCCGGCGAGGGGACGGGACCTTGGCTGGAGGCATGGTCTGGTCCCGATTCCGCAGGACGACGTGAACGAGGGCGACGGGAACGTCAGACGCCTGCTCGAACAGAACGGAACCATGCTTGACGAGGCGTTCGACCGGAAGGACGGGGAGAGGCTGGGGCAGTTGACCGGTCCGAACGCGCCGAAATGGATGGAACGGATGCCGGCGCAGCCGTCTCCGGACGATCCGGAGGGACTGGAGGGTTGGCGACGTCTCGTCCTCGATGTCGACGCGTACCGCAGCGGCATGGGCGTCACCGCCAACTATCCGCTCGGCCCGGTGCCGAGGAAGGACGAGGCCGGCATGGCATGGAGAAGGAACCTCAGCAAGAGGATCGGCGAGGCGATGGGCGCGGCGCTGCCGGGAGACGGCTCGACCGCGCCTTCCGGCAGCGCGGAAGCGGAAGCCGGGGAGCCCGAGACCTGGGGAGCCAAACGGCGGAACGTCATAGTGGACATCAGGCCCGAGAACGACAAGGCCGCGGACATGGCGGACAAGGTGAACCGCATCGCCCTGGACCACTGGCGGAGCATGGCCGAGGGCACATGGGTGGAATCGTATGCGAGGGAACATGGGCTGGACGCCTCGAAGGTGGCCTGGGCGCCGGCTTTCGAACCGGCGTCCGAAGCCCTGTTGTCCTTGGCGAGGCGCAACGACGTCCCGTCCTTCCAGCTCAGACGGGCGGGACTCGTCGACATGGACCGGCACGGCCGGTTCGTCGACAGGTTCCGAGACCGGATGATGCTGCCCATCCAGGATGGGCGTGGACGGATCATCGCGTTCACGGGACTGCGCGGTCCCGGCTCGGAGGACGGCATGTCGCCGGAATGGCTGACCACTCCCGCGACGGACGCGTTTTCGGAATCCCGGGCGTTGTACGGCGACGGGAAGGAGAGCAGGATGCGTCTCCGTGGCACGGCGCGGAGCGCATGGTGCGGGGATCCCCTGGATGTGGAGGCCGTGGCGCGGGCGGGCATGCTGTTGGATCCCGACGGCGGCCTGGGGGATGCCATCGTCCCGTTGGCTCCATGCGGCGCCGGCCCTTCCATGCAGCAGTTCGAGATGGTCCGCCGCGAGCAGGGAGGGAAGCTCGCGCGTCCGATATTCTGCTTCGACGCGGACGAGCGGGGCAGGAGCATGACAGCGGCGGCGTGGGGGATGCTGCAGCCCGGCGAGAGGATGACCGCGTGCGGCCTCATCCTTCCGGACGGGGTCGGGAGTCCGGGGGAGATGGCCGGACAGGGAAGGTTCGAGGAACTGGCCGAATGTCTGCGGACGCCGCGGCCGTTGCACGAATGCCTCACCGACTCGTTGGCGGACGGGGCGGATTTCTCGACCAAGGACGGCCAGGCCGCGTTCCTGCGGCAGGCCGGGCGGGACGTCGTCGGCCTGCTGCCCGACGGAATGAAGGAGCGTGCCGCCCTGTATGTGGACGACACGCTCGAGAGGAAGGCCGATGAGATCGGCGTGGAGGACAGGCTGCATGTGGCGCTGCCCGAGATGGGGGTGGAGGCGTCTACCGCGGGTCCGGGGCTTGGATGATGTCCTCGTCCTCGTCAAGGCGTTGGGCCGGTTCGCCTTTCGCCTTGCCGTGTTCCGGATCGTCGGAGTCCTGCCGGCGGTCCGGCCAGTTCCAGAAGTCGTCCGGATACGCGTATCCGGATTCCTTGTAGACGGCCTGTCGCTGGCCGGCCTTGGAAAGGGCGATGGCGTCGCGTCCATGCTTGTGGTCGGGGTTCTGACGGACCTCGGGGTGCTCGTGGTTCCATTCGTCTATGCGGGAGACCGTGGGGAACAGGCATTGCAGCAGCCATGTCTCCTGGTTCTGCACGTTCTTCGACTCGTAGTACGCCTTGTATGAAACGCGAAGGGCGTTGAGTAGCAGGACAAGCATGGGATGGTGGATCCAGCAGGCGGGAAGCTTGTCCGCGAGATCCGGGTTGACCGCGCACAGCCATTCCGCGAAGTTCGCGGTCCTGCGGAGCGCCCCGTCGAGGTCCCGTTGGTCTGAATCGTAGAACGTGATGTTCTCGTGGGGCGGATCCGGCTTCTGCGTCTGGGGCGCCGGAGGTCTTATCCCGTTGCCGTTCGGATCGGTTTTCAGTCCGCTTCTGGCGGCCCTTCTGTCGAACTGGCTGGCCATGTCACTGTCCGTCGCTGTCCGATTCGGAGGAGCTGCCGGCCATCATGTTCCGGCTCATCTGCTTGTTCGGGTGGGAGAGGCACTGGTAGAGGGACTTCTCGTATGATGAATACCATTTCTTGAAGAAGTCCAGTTTCTTCCGGTTCGACATCGACTCGTCGAAGTCGGGCATGGCCGAGAAGTATTCCGTCTGGTACTTCTGGCACTGTTCGGGAAGGTCCTCCTTCACGATTCCTTTGAGCGCGTACTCGTATGCGTCGTACGACCGGTTGACCTGCGTGTTGTAGATGTCGCGCCATGCGGTGAAGTAGACGGCGTCCTTCCATTGGGCGAACGTGGATTCGAGATCGTCGAGTTTCTGCGCGGGAGTCCTGCCGCTCGTGTCGGAGGACAGCGTGTACTCCTTGCATTTGTTGGACAGGTTTGTCTCCAGGTCGTCGACGGCCTCGACGTTGTCTCCGATGGTGTGGTCCTGTCCGCGGGAATGCTCTATCAGGTCCTGGATGGTGGTGTCGTCGATGGTCTTTTCCGTGTAGACGGCGTTCATGCGCTTGTCGAGGCCGCGCACCCACTCGTTCACGTCCTCCTGGGTGGTGGACGCGTCCTTCTTCGAGTCCTTCTTCGCGGGTTTCTTCTGCTGGGCCGATACGGTGGTCTGCGGCTTTTCCTGGGCGGGCGTGAACGGCGTGCGGCCGAGGAACCACCACAACGTCCAGCAGACGACGATCAGGAGGGCGGCGGCGAGGATGCGCGGCCATGTCCTGTTCTTGCAGTAGTCGATGATCTTCTTGAGCATCTTGGTCCTTTCCTGCGTCACATGATGACGCCGTTGTTGCCTGGATTGGCGGGCGCGGATGGAGCCGGCTGGGACGGGTTCGCCGGGGTAGTGGGCGTTTGCGGCGCGGACGGCTGCGGGGCCTGCCGACGCGGCGTCGTATATGAATGGCGCGGCGCCTGATATTGGGGAGTATAGGTCGGGGTCTGCTGCGGCTGGACCTGCGGGACGGCGGACTGCTCCTCCTGCTGCCGTGCGGCCTCCTGGCTTTTCCGCTCCTCCTCCTCGCGTTCCCTGCGTTCCCTGTCCTCGCGGGACTTGCGCGCGGAGATGGAGGCATTGACTTTGTCGATGGCGTTCTGGAGGCTCTCCGACGCGGATTTGAGTTTCGACGCGTCTTTGGAGCCCTTCGCCTTTTCGGCCGCCTTCAAAGCCGTCTGGAGGTCCGTACGGGGCTTGTCGTCCTCCGTTTTTCCTTTTGAGGAGGCGACGAGTTTCGACGCGGACTTCATGCGGTCCTCAAGGACCAGCCTCGCGTCGGAGACGGCCTTGTCGCCGCGGCCCTTGTCGATCCGGGCCACCAGCGAGGCCATGTCCGACGAGATGGACGAAGCCTTGTCGACCGTTCGGGAGTTGGCGGACATGGCTGACTTGAGGGCGGCGGTCCCGCCCGCGGGGCAGGCTTCGACGGATGGAAGCCGGCCGGAGGCCAGAGCGGAGAGCTTCCCGATGTCCTTCCTGACGTCGGGGCCGTCCGTGGGGGAGACCTTGTAGGTCTTCGCGGCCGCGACGTTCTTCTCCAGCGTCCTCACCGCGGCCATCGCTTCCCCATGGGACACGTCGCATGCTTTCGCCTCTCGGAATTCGATGACGCGGGGCACGGCCACGCACAGGCCGGCGATGACGGCCACGGCCGACGCGGCGGCCGCAAGCATCTTGATCCGATGCGGGGTGAAAGGATTGGAACGCTTCACCGTTTCCGCTACGAGCCGGTCGTCCTCGTCGAACGAATCGTCCAGCTTGTCCTCCAAATGCTCGATGGCGGACGGGCCGGCGTCGACCGGCGTCCCGGAGGCTTGCCCTGGCCGCGAGGCGAGCTGGCCGAGGATGCTGGAGGGGCGGCGCGGCCGGCTGGGATCCTCGTCCGGCCGCGGTTCCTCGAACGGCGGCAGGACCTCCGTCGCGTCCGTATCGTCCGGAATCGGCGAGACGTCGGACGGCGGGTCCGCGGAAGCGCCCGCTTCGGGGACGTCCGCCTCGGCCGGGTCCGAAAGGGATTCGACGGGCGGCTCGGCCTCCGCCGGCTCGCCGTCGTCCGGGGTCTCTCCGACTGCAAGGCCATCGTTTTCCATTTCGGCGGATTGGGCGGAACGCTGGGCCTCGTTCCACGCCTCCCAACGTTCGCCTCCGCCGGACAATTGATCGAGGATGCCAGCCATCAACGGTCCTTACGTTTGCCGAGCGGCTTCCAGCCGCGACGTTCCGGGGGGATGAGGTTGACGACCGCGGCGCGATTGCGGCCGGAAAGGTACAATCCCATGTCCTCCGGTATCCTTCGGGCCTCGTCGACGGACAGGACGGGCTTGTCCTCGATGCGTTCCATGACATGGCCGTATTCGATCTTCATTCCCTGGTGGCTGATCTCCTGGCGGCGGATCTGCCTGGTGCCCAGCAGGTCGGACACCTCGCGCAGGTCGGCGGTGTTGGAAACGCCTCCAAGCATCCATTTCTGGCTTGAATCCCACATCTCTCGTTCGGTGTCGTCCCCGTAGCGGGCACGCGCCTGGCTGCGGGACTGGTAGATGGACGTGCACCAGATGCCGTCGCCGGAGCCCGCGGTGACGACCTGTGGGAGCATGCCCCACTGGTCGATGTTCGCTATCTCGTCGAGTATCAGGGCGACGGGAGGTTCGAGCTTGCCCATGCCGACGCTGCTCGCGGCCTGCCTGCGGGCCTCTTCGACCACGGCGGTCAGGAACATGCTCACGAACGTTCCGATGCCCGCGGGACCCTCCCCGTCCGCGTTGCGGAACGGGCACAGCATGTAGATCGTGTCATGGGAGCGGAGGAAGTCGGCGATCTTGAAACGGTCGGGATCGTCGTGCGCGACGGACAGGGCGCGGCGGACGTTCGGCTCGGTCAGCGCGGCGAACGCCTGCGAGACGCTGAACCACTTGTTGCCCTTCATGCGCGGGTCGTCGACCTTCAGCTCCTCGAGCTCCATGTTCCAGTCCGTGGCGATCAGGCCCTTGTCGCGCAGGCCCTTGTATGCCGGATCGGTCGCGGCGGATTCGAGGATGCGGGCCGCCTGCTGGGCCGCGGAGAAGGAGCGGCTCCACTGGTACACGTCCTCCAGGCTGCCGCCCGGTTTCAGTGCGGCGGCGTGCAGCAGCGCCTGCACGATGAGCCCGCCGACGTTCTTCCAGGTCTCGTTGTCGCCGGACAGGCCCGTGGTGCCCATCAGGTCGGCCGCCCTCTGCCTGGCGATGTGCGGATCCTCACACCCGTCGATCGGACTCCAGTTCAGCGTGTGCTTCGGATTGCCCCTCGCCACGGCCATCGGGTCGAACACCCAGCATCGGCCGCCGCGGTGTCTGGATCCGTCCGGACCGACCCAGCCGGATTCGCGCATGGCGCGGGTCTGGTCCACCACGTCCCTTCGGGTCGAGGTGGTGATGACCGGCCCCGGAGCGCCGAGGACCAGGGGAAGCACGAAATTGCGCGTCTTGCCCATTCGGGCGGGAGCCACGGTGTACAGCGGCTGTTCGACGGTGGACCAGACCTCCACTCCATGGGAGCGGCCCATGAGAACGCCGGCGTCCCATGGAAGCAGCGGCAGCTTCTTGCCTTTACGCCGCGCGGCCGTTCTCGGGAGGAAGCGGGGCGCTCTTTTGACGAGCTGGCGTGGACCGTACGCGTGGGCGACCTCGTGTCCGGTCATGAAACCCGGCCTGGTGTTCAACGCGTCGGCGACCCTTTGCGGGTCGTCTTTCCAGGCGAGCCAGAAGGCGGCGGCGAGGAAGAGGCCCACGACGAGGGCGAGTCCGGCCGGGACGGCCACGACCGCGCCCCATGCGCCGCGCAACAGGAGCGGCAGGATGGTCAATGGCAGGAGCACGACGAGCATCGGCGCCCACAGGACCATCAGGCCACGCTCGTTGTCGGGTTCCGCGGCCGAGCGGATGATCGACGTGTGTTCCATGATGAAACGGCCGACGCCATGCTGCTGGAAGCCGTGCCACCACCGCATGATGGGCTCCCTGACCTCCATCATCGCGTCGGATGTGGAGTCGTAATCCTGCGGATCCACTCCGCAGGCGAAATAGTCGGGGTCCTCTCCCTCGTCCGTGACGCCGGCGTCGAAGCCGTCGCCGGCCGGGACCTCGTCGTCCGACCGGGAGCGTCGCCCCGCGTCGGACGGCACGTCGTCGTCCACTTCGATGTCCTCCACATACACCGTGTCGTCGGAGGGTTCCGTACGGGCGGAATCATGACGCCGGCTCCGGCCTGAATTGTAACTGAATCGAACTCCCATGTTCCTTGTCCTTTCTGAGTTGTGATGTCAGTTGCCGAAACGGCCCTTATCCGTGTTGAACACCGGATAGGCGGTGCGGCTGACCACCGGATGGACCAGCACGCGGACCTTGTCTCCGACGCGGAACAGTCCGACGCCGCGGTTCAACCGGGGGATGGCGTATTTCTCATCGTCCGTGAGATCCGGCAGCAGGGCGGCCAGATAGCTGAGAGAGGACGGCGACTGCTTGTAGATGACCTTGGTCTCGCTCAACGTCAGGATGCCGTCGATCTTCTTGCGCTGCTCCGATTCGGGAGGGCCGAACTTCTCCAAATCGGAAAGCTCGTGCAGGAGCATCCAGTTCGAGCAGGCCCATTCGCCGGTCATTCGCATGCGCTTGTCCCAGGCGTCCACGAGCATCGGGTTGCTCAGGACCTCCCAGCCCTCCTCGGCGATGATCAGCCGGTACAGGCCGTCCTTCGCCGTGAGGATCGAGTCGATGGTGGAGGACAGCGCCGCCGTGTACACGCTTCGTTTGATGGTGTCGTTGCTGTCGATGCCGCTGGTGTCGAACACGATGATCGGGGCGGATGGGTCGACGTGGATGGTCGACTCGCGTTCGAATGCCCCCTGCAATGATCCGTGGACGAGCTTGTCCAACGTCAGGATGAGGCTCCGGCAACATTGGTCGCGGGTCAGGTCGTTGAGGCCCCTCACCTCCCTGGTCCGCCCCCATTCGCCGTCCAACGCCTCCACGAGGGAGGTGACCGTCGGTTTGAGGCGTCCCAGGCATATGTCCTCGGCCGCGGCGTCCAGCAGGCTCTGTTCGGCGGAACTGGGCACCTGCCCCTCACGAAGTGACGACACCAGGCCGGACAACGCCACGGAACGGCGGGACTGGCAATCCATGAACCATTGCGTGTCGTCCACTCCGGACGGCTTGCGTCCGATGTCCAACGGATTCATATACCTGCCGTGGCCGACGCTGAGCGCCTGTCCGCCTATGGCCTGGGCCACGCGCACCCATTCGCCTTTCGGGTCGCTCATGATGATGATGTGGCGTCCGTAGCTGATTTCCCTGACGGCGAAGGTCTTGAGGAACATGGATTTTCCGGAGCCCATCATGCCGACGACCATGCCGTTCACCGATGTGGCCACGCCGGCGCGGACCGGACTCCACGCGTCGAAGCGGAAAGGCGTTCCGGTCGTGTTCTCCTTGCCGATCAGAGGACCTTCGAATTCCGTCACTCCGGAGGCAAGCCACGGGGTCAGCACACCCGCACGGTAGGTGCTTGTCGAATGGGAGGGCAGGTTCAGCATGCCGGTGCCGCCGAAGCCGAACAGTCCGCGGACGCGACGGAAGGGGCTGGTGGACCGAGGAAGGACATCACCGCTGGTTTTCTCCTCTTGGCGGGCTTCCTTCCTTGCACGGTCCATGGACTGTTTGCGGGCCTGTTTCAACGTCTCCTTGCGTGCCTTGCGGACGGCCCTGGAGATGCTCCGCGATTCGGCTTTGGGGATGGGCTGGCCGGCCGGCAGGACGGAGAGCCGTGAAAGGGATCGTTCGTTGAAGGCCGGCAGGACGGTCTGGAAGGACATGCCGCCGGACCGGATCGGCGAACCGTAGCGGTGCGTTTGCTGGCCGGACTGTTCGATCTCCGTGTTCCTGCCGCGCTCTATATCGGTGCCGGGCATGATCTCACTTCCTTCCAGCTTGGCCAAGGGGAAGGGCCGTGATCAGCCCGGACCATTGAGACGCGCGGAGCCTGTCAAGATGCGCGGAACGCTGGCGGAACTCGGAATCGACCCAATTCGTGGCCTGTTCGAGCAGGTCCAGCGTCGGAGCGCCCACTGTCACATAGCCAAGGTATTCGACGTCGCCGTATCCCTTCGCCAGTTCCTTACGGCGGTTCACGGTCTCGAGGGCCTCGGAACGGTCTCGTTCCGACGTCGGACGTCCGAGTTTCTTATTGATCTTGTCGCGTCGCTCCAGTTCCATGAGCTGGTTGTTGAGCTTGTGCTCGGCCTTCTCCAGAGGTAATGGGTGCCAGACCTGCGTAAGAACCAGCGGCCAGCGGCCATTGCTGACAAGATCATGCAGCCAGCCGGCCGGGACCGGGTCGGACGGCCACTTGTCCACCCACATCGTCCTCAGATACATGGCGTCGACATGCATGTAGTCGCGGTACTCATCCCAGCTGGTGGACAGTGCGACGTCATCGGGAAGGCCGCCGTACTCGTCGAGCAGGCTGATGGCCTCCGGGGAGAACATGCATTTCATCTGGCCGCGCAGCTGCTGCGCGTCCAGCCAACGCACGTCGTCCAGGTCGGCTCCTGAATATTCGAGCAGCGAGACCAAGCTCTGGACCCTGTCGGAAAGGATGCGGGAGACCCCCGCCACGGTGCCGGTGTCCTTCATGGAGTCACCGCGCGTTTTCGATGTGTCGATCGTGATGGACACGATGACGTCGTGCCCGCACGAGATGCGCATGTCCGAGGCCGCCTCGGCGAGGTCCTGCAGGACGAAGTCGTTGCCTTCCGCGTTGAGACCGAAATTGTTGAGCTGGTAGAAGACACGCGCCTGGGTGACGATTCGGGAGACGTCCGGCATGTCAGCGCAGCTTTTCAGGGCTTGGCTCCAACCGGTGACCCGGCCTTCCCTGACGCCGTCCGATTGGAACAGCCAATCCAACGCATGCAGCTGGAGGATGGCGGTCGCCTCACTGTTGTCCTTGTCCCAGAGGAACGCGGCGCTATCGAATTCCGTGCCGACGATGTCGAAGGTACGCAGCCGTTTGCCGGTCGCGTCGGGCAGATCAATCACGCCCACCACCTGATTCACAGCCCAAGGACTCACCGTCCAATGGGTTTTGCCGGTAGCCTTGCGCATGCCGAATCCGAGTTTTACTGCAAGAAGCCCTATGAGGCTTCTGCCATGCACGTTCCATGCGCCGAACACCGCGACCACCAGACAGACGACCACACGCCACGACCATATGCTCACGCCGAACGCGAGAGGAACCACGGCCACCGCAGTGGCCGCCAGGACAACCGCGACCTGGGCCTTTGTACGGCCCGCCACGAAACCAGCCCTTGAAATCGGGGCGAAACTCGAGTTAAGAACACTCATCACAATCTCCTTCTACCGCTTTGCGAGAAAAAACGGCCGCCCGCAGTCCGGGCGGGCGGCCGGAATTATTCAAATCAACGTTTTCCCCGATGGAAACCACGTCGTGTGATCTTGATGGATCGGCCACCTCCGATATCCGCTTTAATGTCTCCCGGCTTGTCGGTCGGAAGCGTGGCGTCCGAGTTCTTCACAGCGACAGTCGGTCTGCCATCCCGCGCGGTTCCGGACTCCGGCTGCGCGACCGGCGAGGCATTCGTCGGCGGGACCGTTTGAGAAGACGCAGATGGTCGGACCGGACCGTTCGCCGGCATGGCGGCCTGGGGGGCTTGGACGGAAGCGGACTGGTTGGCAGCCGATCGGACCGGAGAGGCGGACGACTGCGAAGCCGAACCCGGTGTCGTTCCAGACCCACCAGGCTGAGGCTGCTGAACGGAGGCAGGGAAAGCTCCTGCCGCAGCAGGCTGCGCCTGGATGGGAGACGACTGCGGCGTATCCGGCATCCGAACGGACGGAGGCACGGCATCGCCGGACGGAACGGCCGAAGCCGACTGAACCGGAACGCCAGCAGGAGCCACGGAAGCGCCACCGGACGGAACAGCCGAAGCGGCAGGACCCGATTGAGCCGGAACGGAAGCCGGCTGGACACCCAACGCGCCAGCCACACCAGCCGGGACAGCGGACTCCCCACCGGACGGAACAGCCGAAGCCGAACCACCGGACGAAGCGGACTGGACCGGAACACCGGCAGGAGCGGCAGACGAGCCACCGGACGAGACAGCCGAAGCCGACTGAGACGAAGCGGCAGAGCCCGATTGAGCCGGAACGGAAGCCGGCTGGACACCCAACGCGCCAGCCACACCAGCCGGAACAGCGGAACCAGACTGGCCCGCATCCGAAACACCGGACGAGACAGCCGAAGCCGACTGAGACGAAGCGCCGGCAGGAGCGGCAGACGAGCCACCGGACGGAACAGCCGAAGCGGCAGGACCCGATTGAGCCGGAACGGAAGCCGGCTGGACACCCAACGCGCCAGCCACACCAGCCGGGACAGCGGACTCCCCACCGGACGGAACAGCCGA
>OOBJ01000496.1_pt1 | contig 31950 bp, 31 predicted proteins | sample 1671331 | NCBI WGS metagenome assembly OOBJ01 (sample SAMN06348145, study PRJEB24527) | human gut metagenome | biome: human gut; feature: ankylosing spondylitis patient; material: feces | host: Homo sapiens | place: China | collected 2015-10 | reverse complement strand
TCGGAAATCTAGCATAGCAAGAAAAACGACAGTCGCTTATCCCGAACTCAGGTTACTAAAGAAAGTCTCCATCATCTGTTCAAGGCGGTTATGGCCCTGCTGTCGCACCCACTCAGCAAAATCGCTATACTGCGACTTTATTTCATGTGTTATATCAAACCCGTTGCCAATAATGAAAAGCGTATGCTTGTTCTCCACATCGATTGCTGGAAATAGTGATTTCTGGTTCATCTTACATGGCTTTTTACTTCAATTTAGACGGCTCATAACATAAGCAACTCAAATGTGAGAACTTTGTATTCATATATTCCTTTGCTGCAGTCTTATGCTTATCTAAAACCTTCATACTCTCATCGGGATGAGAATAATTTGTTATTTCATCTTCAATAATCTCAAATCCATACTTTCGATAGTACTCCGGCTTTATTGATTCTGATAATGTCTGATAAACTTTTAGCAGGTTGGTAATTTGAGCATCTTTACAAGAAATAGATAGAATTGAATTTGCTGATGCCGGTATATCATCCAATCCCAAAGGAATTAATAGGGCTTTCCATGATTCAGGAGCAAATGTTTTCAACATCTTGATAAAATAAGCCGTGACTATCATATTGATCCGCTCAAGTGCTCTTTTTAGAGCAACATGTAACTCATAAGTTTGCAGAGGATATTTATCTATACATGTTTGTACATAAGCTACTTGCTCCTCATAGCTTTTGCCCTCCAACCCGCTCTTGTCTATCTTATACTCCTGTATTACGATACTCAAATCCTTGGGGCTATAATCGCTCACATCAGGGCGTTGTCCCTTTGGTATCAAACGCTGTGCATAAGTTTCGCATATCTCTTCACCTTCGTAGTCATCGTTCAAAAGTACATAATACAGAAAAGTGCTAAACAAATCAAGGTAACAATACAATCGCGTTTTACCATCATTATACTTCGATGTAAATAATTTAAGCATATGTGAGGGATAACCGTCCTCAAAAAGATATCGATGGTCTTCATACAAGATGTCGAACAGTGTGGTTGGAATAAAAGGTATCAGTTTTGCCTTGTCATAGTCTATCATAGCCTTACCTTTGTCGTCTATTGAAATAACCTCCGTAAGTAACTCACGGCCTATGCCACAATGTAGGGCATACTCTGTGGCTATCTTGACCATACCCTTCTTAAAGTCCTCGTTGAAATTGTCATTTCCTTTGGAAAAATAGTAAGCTAGATAGCCTTGATTATGAATGTCAGTATGCTGCTCTATTGTATAATTGGCAATGTTATCACCCTTGTCTGCCAACTCTTTAGTCAGCACTTTGAGGTAATCTTTGATGCGCTTCTTGCCAGCGTAAACATCTATTTTATTTCCTTCTATCGTATAGAATGGTTGTACAGGTATAACTTCACCATTCTTGGCTGTGACCTCTATGCCTTCATCACCTTCCTTTACGTCAGATGTCTTGAATATACTTCCCTTAAGCGTATTTCCATCTGTCTTACCATGATCTGCGGGAATCATCCGATCGCTCAACGCCACAACAAATGGAGCAAAAATCTTGCAAAAGTTTGCATCATCTTTACTGTATGCTCCTCCACATTCCTCACACAATATGGCACGAGAAATCAACTTTCCCCGTATCCCATTATGTATTATATGCTCGCCATGTGCCTTGCACTGGGTCGAATCAGTGGGCTTATCCACCATTTTCCTATTACATACGTAGCATCTCATAATTCTATGCTTTTACCTATCTCACTTCTTTCTTTTGGTTTCTTATATATCCGATACAAACTCGTTGCCATCCCATTTACATTCCGACAAAGGAATTAATATTTTTTATAGGAGGAACAGTGTCAGTATATTCTTTGTAATTATCAATGTACAATACCATACGTTTTTATATTTATTCATTCATGAAATGATAAATTGGTAGAGTCTTTAGATACTCTAAATCATGCTTGGAAATCTTTGAAAGATAGGACAGGGCCTTTTCTTTATTGCCCAATAGAATATATCGGGCAAAATTCTCAGTATTATCAGATGTTTTAAGACGATAAAGCTTTTGCCTCTCTATATCATTAAACGCTCCATTCTGTCTTCTTACTGCTTGAAAGTAATTCAGAAGCGTTATATTGCGATTGCCAATGGCACTATTCTTTTCGTTTTTAAGCCATGTGGCTATTTCCACTGCCGCTTTCAACACTCTCTTATCATGACAGCGGTCATAATGGTTAAGCATATTTAGCAAATCCACATTGGCTCGTAGAGAGATTTGGGGGTTACTTTTCTTATAAGATTGATAGGTTTTAACTATCTTGTCTAGTTGAATGTTCGAAGGCAACTCTTTCTGCTCAAAAACCAAAGAAAGGATTGGAGTCGGACGATGTTTCCCTCCTTCGTCCACATACCCTGCGGACAGATGCTCATAAATATCGAATATTCTGAACTCACGTCCTTTTATATATTCAGCATATATCAATACTTTTTGTGAGCCGATAACAAACGTACTTAAATGATTTTCTCCATAGTCCCCATAAACAATATTACGATGTAAAAGACCATGAAGAAGAGTTTCAAGTTGTCTATTATCTTCTTGGTTCAACTGATTAGGAGCAAAAGACGGCTCAACTTTAAGGACTTCAAATAATTTCTTAACATCACTCCAGTATTGTAATTTTTCTTCCCACTCGTGTTTAGGAGCACTGGAAAAATCCAACCCCGAAAAATCAAACTTGATGCTACCGAAATAAATGTTTTTGTTGCGTATAAAAGCAAGGATACTGTTTAGTTCGTTGATTATACCATTCACGGAACTTGCTTTCAAAGATATATGAATTGTTGATTGGGGCTTAGGGGCGGAATCGTATGAAATTACAATGTCAAAACAACCAGCAATATAATGTTTCCCATCGTTTTTGTAGGTGATGGCAAATGAATTGTAATAAGCATGTCCATCGATTGTCACATCTTTTTTGATGGATGTAGAACTTTCAATTTTAACAGGTCCTCCTTTGGGGTAGAATTCTCCTGGTACTCCGTCCAATGAGAACAAAGCATCAACATAATGTGTAGCAAGATATTCTTGTGGGTCTGTATCTAGAGAAAGATGCTCTAATTGAATACGGAACTTATAATCAGAACGATTTTCAAGGGTTGACAAATCCAGTAAAGAATGATCTCTAAGAATATATATACGCTTCAAACTTTCCAATACGTCATTGCCGTTTTGGGGGGCTTTTGAAAGTGAAATGGTTTTTGTTGTCTGCTCTTTACACGAATTGATAATGTCCTCAATTAGAGGCTTCGTCAGGAAAGAACAGTATACTTCTTTTTCTCTGCCTTTTACCAAAACTTTGAAAAAAATAAGACCGCCATCATTGAGGTAATTCTTTAAGTCTGTAATCTCTATAGAATATGAGGTTTTCTCGGGAAAAACATCACCATCAAATTCGGATGCTTTGACTTGAACAGGAACACGATAATCAAAACGTTCTTTGTTAAAATCATCTTTTGATTTATAGACAAAAAGGCTTCCATCCCACATCGGAGTTTTGTCGTTACTACTCAAATATGGTTTAATATACCCGATGTCGGTTAAATATTCCGAAACAGCATAAATACCTTTCTCTTCTATGATGCCTCTATCCATGTAACTTCTCTTTCATTCTTATCGTTTGCTAATGCTGTTCGTATTTCGTTTATGCGGCAAACAGGAAACAAAGAACTCATTGAAATCCAAATATCTTTCTTTCTGTGCCAGATCTTTTCATGTTATTCAATCAATATTAACCAACGGCCTTCTTTTCTACCACCTTCTCGGATTAGAACTCCATGTTCTTGGAGATACTCCAAGTCTCGCTTGATAGTTCTTGTCGTGACTCCAGTCTTTTGTGACATTTCGTTGGTTGTCACAAAAGTGTCATCTTTTATCAGCTGTAGAATAATTCTCTGTCTATCAGACAGTTGTTTGGCGACATCTTTGGTGACATCTTTGGTGACATCACCTCCAGCATTTGTCATCCGCATAAACTTCGTTCGCTCTATCGTTACCTGTACGCCACCGCAGAAATTCTCCACCTTGGGCATGGGCATACCAGCCTTCTCAAACCCTTCACGGATTTTCTTGAAGCCACGTCCCCATGTGTCGATGAAGCCTGCCTTGAACATAGTACCAGCGATGTTTCTGTTTCGCGGCTTAGAAGAATGTTTGCCATACAGCACAGTCTCGTCATATCCGCCAGGCAGTTCTCCCTCGTTCCAGACTTCGATGTGGTCATTATATACGTGCATCTGAATATCTGGCCCTGTGTAGTCCTTATGTGCCAGAGCATTGTATAGTATTTCTCGCAAGGCTTCCTTAGGTATCTCCAGTGTCTCATAACGCTGCATTCCTTCAAAGCGTACGGGTGATACAAGGTATTTAGCTTGTAGAGCTTCCATCACACGGTCGGCCATCTGAATGATGTTACCCTCTATCACATCTTGAAACATCAGGTCAGCTTCATCCTTGCCAAAGCGACCTATCTTGAATACGGCACTTGGGAAGAACTTCTGGGGATTCTTGCCAAACAGAAGAACGGCTGCATTTTTCAAGTTGCCATTGTCATCAAGCAATCCAAGACTTTCAAGCACATCTTTTGTAGAAGCGTCTCGTTCACTCTCTGGAATACGCTGTGCCTCTATGCCTTTCTTCAGGAAATAGTCTATGGCATTGCGGTCAATATCCTCCAATGTGGCACGCTCATTGGTAATGTCATCCCATGAGCGTCCCATCTTCTTCAACAGAAACTGCTGCAAGGCTACGCCATTAAGTTCCTGCATGGTACTACCACTACGATAGTAGTACTTACCCTTATTGCTGATAGCCACATTGCTCGGTTCTACGACCTGTTCAATGTAATCCAAGCCATCTCGCTCATACAGATTTACATCAACCACCAGTCCCATATAGTTAACAACCTTGCTGGGAATATCTTCCAACAGTCGTTTACTGTCCTTTAGACCAACAACCTCATGGTCATCGTCCACGCCGAAATACATGACGGCTCCCTGCGCATTCGCGAAGCCGCAAATCCACTTCAAGTACTCGTCTTTCCAGATACGCTTAAACTCAACGTTCTGGCATTCCTTTGGTATTATCTTGCTCATATATTGTATAACGTATTATCTGTTGCTTTATTTCTATATATTACTGTCCGCTAAACATTCAGACCTAAAATTTGATTTGTTGATTTGCCGGACAGCCGACTATATTCATGTATATCCACACGTCTACAGGAGAAAAAACTGTCTATTGAGTCGTAATCAGGCAAATTGGGGGACTTTTCAATCAACATAACGCTACCAACAGCAAAAGTTTTACCGGACAGCTGTTGTATTTACTTGATTATAGGGCTTATACATGACAAATAACAGCAAAATCAAGGACTAATGTCCATTTAGCGGACAACAATAATTTCTATATTCTTCTGGAATATCCTCCACTGCCATCTTCCGAGGCAATCACCTGTCTCTGTCTGTCCTCTAAAAATCCATCTTTTAGCTATTATGCAGCGTTATAATAATTTCTTTCTCTTTCTCATTCAACTGCGAAAAGACATCATCGGCACCATCAATATGCTCACGGAAATCTATTGCTATGGTAGAAGATAGTTTACAAGCACAAGTCAAAATAGTCCTTAAAAACTCTTTGTCAGTATCACTATGGAACAATTGTCCAAACTGAAGTACACCAAGATATGAGGGATGGCCATGAATTGACAAAAAGCGATATGTAGGAGCATCTGTTCTAAGTAACGCTTCAGCTCCCTCCTCATATCGGTAGTCTTCAAATGCTATGATTCTGTTATTCTCACTATCTTTTTTAAATCGATAACCTTTAATCTCTACAGTTTTCATGGACGCGACATGGATTAATTGTTTTCTAATCTCATCAGACATGTCCAGATTCGTAGCAATACTGATAATTCTATTTTTCAAATCCTCTATTTGTTTCTTTTCCTTCTCTGCTTTCTCTTTAAACGCCAAAGGAACGATAGGCATATTCTGCCGATTATTCAGCCCTCTTATTTCCCAAATATACAAAACAATGTCTCGCTCTTCTTTTGTTTCCGGTTCTGCATAGATATTGTGGAAAACGAACGCCATTTCATACAAACTCCTCAGGACAGAAATCAATGAAGGAATATCCAGAATCCTAATCGTATCCTTCCCTGGTCTTACATTTATTCCATTGCTCATGTCAAGTAATGAACGAATCTTGCAAACAATAATTTGAAGTATGCATTGAGCTATAGCCTCAGATTCAGATATATCATTTTCACCCTTACTACGACGCCAATTATAGAATAAATGGAACAATCCATCACAGACGGTTCCTAGGCCATTCCTCATAATGGCGATCTGCCCATCAATACCTATATTTTCAAAAATCTTTTCTGTATCCATATTGTCAATAAAAAATGATAACACACCCCTCAATGTTCAATCGATTTTAATCATATTCATAACCATAATGCATTTCATTATAATTTTGAAGGCTTATGCTCTCTTCCTCCCTATCATAACATGAGAATCGCTGGTCTGTTGCCAGTTTAATCTTTTCACATGCCACGACAGGGTCAACACGGCGCATTTCCATATTGTACAAGAAGATGCCAAAGCAGATATGCATATCAGCCGAGGTCAAGCTTTGCCTTGGCCCAAGCACATAGCAAATCTGCTGACAGGTCAGGAATATATCGTATGCCACTTCCATTAATCCACCCCTGCAACATGACAACATCAGAATACTATCTTCGTTCATGCACTTGCTTTGACATAGTAGCATGGCCAGCTTCTGCCAAGTCATGTTGACTTTCTCGTCTTCGCTTGCAAAACCTTCTGCATTACCATGAGCACTCAGATAGACATAATCGAAAAGTCCATGAGAATAGAGAATGCTTTCTAAGTCCTCATTATTCTTAACGCACTTGCAGACAGACTCAATACCGTATAATTGCGCCTGTTCGCATATTCCGTTGCATTCATGTGGCTCATCGGAACTTCCGCATGCACTAATAATCAAAAGTCTCTTATGCTTCATCTTCATATCTGACTCTCATTCCTTTTAGCGACTTAAAATAGGGAATATTTGTTTTGCTTCCATATTCATTAAGCGACAAAACGAACTTCATCTCCTCAATAGGTTTATAATCGGGGATGGCCTTTTCCATAAAGTTTGCGACCTCCATTGCAAACAACATAAAGAGACCGATATTCATATTGAAAGCCTCTATTGTATTTTCCGTATAAGAAGGCTGAACATAAAAACGTTTATGATTCTCATCCTCCATATTAAAGCCCAACATATCAAGAGAATCGAAACTTGCATTATGGGCGACTTGGCTCCATATTCCATAATATTCTTTCATCCATTGAATATGTTTCATTTGGGGAACTTTCTTGTCAAGCCTTTCCAATTCGCTTACATCTATTTCTTTTAATCGTGCGATAAGTTCCAATTGTTTTCTCATCAGTGTTGATGCTTCAATGATTTCACTATATGTAATGAGTTCATTAATAACGTAATGAGTGCGCATAAAGGAGATAATTAGCAACAATTTGTATTGTACCTTCTCTTCTGCGAATACAATACCATCAAGTTTGTTTGTAACAATAGTGAAAAAATCTATGGTTTTGTTCATAATATTCTTAGCTTCTGGATAGTCTTCCAAAAGTCGTTTCTCTGCATATAGTCTTGCATCGACTAATTTCTCTCTGTATGACATATAAAAATATTAACTCTTTTGTTCTTCCTCTGGTGGAATTGTATTAGCAACTATGCTACTATTATCGTTATTTGCCAATTTAGCAGTTAATATCTGAGTCATAATGTTCTGCGACTTGACATTTTGGTAAGCTTCAATACTCCAACAAAGATAATCATCCCATAACCCTAAATCAATATCGTTTAACAATGTGTCGATTTTTTCTTTGTTAGGATTCCCATTCAATTCAAAAAAATAGCTATCATTAACTTGTTCACGGAAAGCTAAGATTATCTTATACTCACCAAAAGTGAATAGACTTGGCCAGTTTTGTGGAGAGGTTATTTGCATTTGTTGTAGACTAACAGTACTCTTTGCAAGCACTTCCTTTACATACCTACGTGCAGCGCTACGCCTTGCTAACATCTTAAAATTAGAAGTGAAATACGACTCAACATCCATATAGAAAAGACTGTCACAATTACCTTGTTTTACTTGAGTTATCATGCCTTCCACTTCGTCTTCGTCAATAGTCCGATCAAGGAAATGAACATTGCGAATGTCAAATATTTCATTGGTAGCAAGTCCTATAGGCAAACCAAGCTTATGGAGTGCCACAATCACTGCACGTTTTTCTGAAATTGTTAATGTGTTAAACTGATTTTCAGCATTAGAAAATGATTTCTTCTTGTACTCCAAGATGATTTTCAATGCTTTAATAGCAATATTCCTAATTTTCCGAATCTTTCTATTTTGCCAATAATTCAAGAAAAAGGCACCACCATAGGTGCCAATAATAGCACCTATAGTTCCTGAAATGATAGTTACGATCCAGTTGTCCATATAAAACTAAAAAATAGAATAACAATGATTAGAAAATCCACTGGGAAACACGGTTCCAGATAATGTCAAGCATTACGTCTGTTCGTTTATCAACCAACTCTTTGTTCCAGCTGTCATCTGCGGACAAAGTAGAAATAGAAGATAAATGCTCATTAAAGTGAGAACCTTTCAACAGTTCTAAAGTAGAAGCATTAAGAGTTATGCCCAGAGCTAAGGCTTGAGTCTCTATTTCGCTTATTTTTGCAGGGTCTTTCTCTGCAACACTCTGATAGTAAAGAAGTTTTTCCTTCCAACCTTTATTTCCCGCTGATGAATTTATATCTTGTGGCAGAAGCGTTAGATTCCCGAGAGATTGGAAAGGTTCAATGTGTGTGTCGTAAATAGCTTCGTCCCACATATCGTTCTTATTGCTCTGAGGTGCAATATGCTCTATGGTCTTCAAATCAGGAGAAAGCCATTTGTCTAAGGACAAGTATTTGGAGCAGCCATCACGTCCGACCTTAATTAATCCCTTATTTGTTTCATCAGGAATCGTGTCATGAGCAGCAACAAGCAAAGCAAGACGTATGACTTCTTTTCCTGTTGAATCGTATTTTAAATAGTTTATGGCTTTACTCTTCCATGAATCCAAAGTGTCGATTTCTCGATTTCTCAAAACGTCTTTCAAATAGGTTTTAACGACATCAACAGAAATGAATTTATTCTTCTTAAAGAACTCACGGTATGTAGAATCCAAACCAGAATTAGAATAGGCGGAACGCCAAAGAAAATAGTAGGCAGCAACAGCCTTTACTATGCAGATAAAGGACTCCACAGATTCAGGCTTTTGTTCTATCACAAGATTATATATACTACCCAGTATTGTAATAGCCATCTTGTGATTTGACGCTTTCAAAAACAGGATGAGCATGGAAGCCAGATCTGCATCAACAGAGGAGCCTATACTAGGAAATGTCGAGTTATCCTTACCATCATACTTTATCCAATTTTGGTAGAACTCTGCGTAGCTGCCCATCTTCTTGACGAATTTTTCCTTTTCCTCAAATGCTGTCAGTGATTCGTAAACATTATTTAGCACTTTGCGTTGATAACTGAAATGTGTTGACATAGTTCTGCCATCGTAAGCGACAAAGAAAGAAGTTAGATAATCATTTGTGCGCTTATTTTTCTGCGCAGCCGTAGTCGCATCAGACAGGAAATTCTCAACTTTCTTAAAAGACTTGTCACTTTCGGAATCCTTGAACTGATGTCCAGCCTCTCCATCTACCGTATTAACGACTGTTGGTTTGAACGTCTCTATTGCTGTTAGTGGAGTACCTGTCGCGTTGAGTGATTGGAACATATCGAAAGCCCAGTCATCATCTGTTGGCTGAATAATGGTGAAACAACATCTGTCAAGCAGATAATGACAGACAGAAAGGGTTTGAACAAGTTCGCATAAAATATACGAATTGGTTTTCTTGTCAGAGAAATCCTTTTCTTTTATGATCTCTACCAAGTCTGGGCGTTCAAACTCCCATAAATGGTCCTGGGAGAAGTGAGCAAGTATTTCTTCTGCATTCGAGAAATCGTCATCGTTCTGTTCTTCGTGAGCAGTAGAAACTGTTTTTTTTAACCATGATTCTATTCTCCTTCCGTTTTGATATAGAAGCGTATTCCCATATTTTTCCTTAGTTAAGCATGGGAAAGAAGTTTTATCCGAATAGGCTTTAATAAAATGTCCCAAAAAATTTGAGAGTTCAGACTTATAAGCAATATCCACTTCATCTGTTCTTGTCCTATAATCTTTTGCGCCACGAATGATTTTGGGTTTCAATCTTGGAGTTCCACGTCCCAAGTCAAAACTAAAGATTGAAGCGAGTTTCTGGTCTATCCATATGTTGCAAATTTCATTGATTTGATCATATATAGGATTGTTAGGCTTTACCTTGCTCTTTATTTCTGTCAGACGCTTTGTAAGCAGCGTAGCCATCAAAGCAATTGTTGAAACACGCTGTTGGCCATCAATCAGTTTTTCTATTCTTGATGGTACGGCCTGTATTTCTACGGGATAGATGTGATTTCTATTGGGCTCAACAACCGTGATGATTGTACCTAAGAAGCGAATCTCCTTATTGTCATCGCTTACCTCCCCTGATGCAATTCTCTGAATACCTCGTGTTAAGTCTTCTAACAACTGTTCTATATTGTCACTGTCCCAACTATAATCACGTTGGTATAGTGGGATGTAAAGACCTTGTCCCGATTGATTGAGGAAATCAAGAACGCTTCTGTTTTCAGTCAAGAATGACTTTTCAATATTCAATACTGCCATATCTGTATATTGTGGTTTATATGAAACAATTCGTACACATAATATCATCGCCAAGGATTTCAGCAAGGGTGGTGCCCTTGTTGTTTGCCAGGCTTTCTTTTTGGCGACGGATGATGTCGAGTTTTATCTGGCGTATGCGCTCTGGCTTGATGAGATCTGCAAGACTCTCATTCTGATTCCACGTATAGCCGTCTTTCTCAAACTCCATCGCTTTCTTAAAGAGGTCAGGATGCTGCTCGTAAAGCCAAATCCATTCTATCTTCTGCTGGAAGAAACAGAAGTAGCAACCAGAACGACTGCGGCAATAGGTGCCCGTTTCGCCATCTACCTCGAAAGGAATCTCCTCGTAGTAGGCTGGTACTCCTACTCCACTTTCTCTCAATAATCTGAAAATATCGTCCTTTACCAATATATCTGTATTATCAAGTATAGGGAAGTCGTCGAGCTTGCCCACTGGATAGTCTGTCGTTTTCAGGAACTCGAACACAGCATGATTGAACAGCTTGATGTCATAGTCCAGCAGCGCATTCATCTTCTTCGAGTAGTAGAACAGCTTTGTGATAGGCTTCCTCACCGTTTCCAATATCTCATCACGAAGGAATCCCTCAGGACAAAGGCGCTCATAGATTTCCGATATCTGGTCCAGGTTCTCATTGTGTAGGAACTTATTGATGACATCGATACTCCAGATGTTTTTGCGGAATGGGAAAATGGCCTGTATATTGGGCTTAGAAGAGATATAGCCGTCTCTATCCTCATCGCCACGGATTCCAACGTATGACACAGCATAGTCATCGCCCACATATTCCTCAAACTTCTCCAACTTCATCTTCTTCGTACACCAGCGGGCTTGTGGCGAAGGCAGGAAACCACCCATCGCTTTCAGAAAGTGATGGAAAGGAGTAGGTTCAGGGCTGCCCTCTGCAGCTCTGAGTCGTTCTATCTTTCCCAAGTAGGCCTCCAAGCGATTAATCAGCGTTTCCGTTTCAGCCAGTTCGCAACCAGTATCTGAATTATAGTACTCAATCTTCAGCGATGGGTACTTCTGCTTCAGATAGATGGCGAGTGCCGCACTGTCCTTACCGCCTGATATGCCTAATATATGTCTTACCTTTGTCATTTGTTCATCTTCTTGTTGAGTATCGACAGCAGAGTACAAACGTCGACGTTATTATCGCCAGAGAGGTGTTTCATAATTTGATTCTCCAATTTTTCCGCCTGTCGCTTGTCTTTCTCTGGCAGGATGTAGGTTTGTGTTCTCACATCCGTTCCTCGATTAGAAACCATGTCGAAAGAGTAGGCATCGTTCATATCCAAATCATCAGACTTTTGAGAAATGGATGAATATTTCTCACAGGTGCGGAACATATAGATGAGGTCATCAACAAGCTTTTCTTCTTGTTCATCACGTAGCGTATCGAGACGCTGCTCAAGAATGGTGTAGCAGATGGACTGATACCACTGCGTGCGATTGTCGTATTCAGTCATCACATGATGGTAGAACTCCCGTTGCTTATCAGTCAGCAAATAGGTCTTGACATGAGCAAGACGATTGCGAATTTCCAGGACGTAATCGTTGTAATCACCCGATTGCAGGTCGAAACCATCAATGAGCCTTTCTTCTATACGGTCTATCAGTCCTGAATAACAGGTACGAAGTTCACGAATGGCTCGTTGGGTGATGTTTCCATATTCACGGATGAACTCCTCTTGTTTTAGTTTCTCTTGATTGAAGCCAAGTGCCTCTGGCAAGTCCTCAAAGAACGCCTTTTCCGGATCTTTTGCTTGAGCCAGCACATCACGGAATTTCATAGTGAAGCCATGATTAAACTTGCGAGTATGCTTGGTATAGTCATCCAATCGAACATAGAAACTGAGGAATGGTTTGATGGTCTCAATGAAACTATCCTTGGTAATAGTGAACTCTTCACCAAGATTGATGAAGCGACGGTATTGGTTGAAGAATCCCAGTTTCACACCATCAACGGCAAACTTCTTCACTTCGAAATCCTGTGGATGCTTCTGTAGCAAGTCGAAGAACTCCATATTCACTTCTGGCATGAATGAACCCTTCAATGCATCATAGAGAGCAAAGTCCTGGCGGCGAAGGAAAAGATACGTCGGAATCCAAAAGTCAAGGAATCCTTGTTTTAACTTATAAGGTTGGACAGATAACAGTTTAATTAACTCAGAAATCTTTCGGGCTTTGTTTTCCGTACTCTTCAAGAACTCTTCACATGCATTCCAAACAGAAAGGAATCCTTCGTTTGTTGGTCTGTCTGAGAAATCCCCTCCCTGATGCAATCCGGTATTCTTCAGAAGCGAGAAATAGATGGTCTTCTCTGGTGGGAACTTGTCATCGGGGAATCCCAGATTCTCTTCTGTATAGTGTTCAGTCAAATATGTCAAATAGCTTTTACGTGCTGCCGTGATGGTTCCGCTCAACTTATGTTTGTTAAACAGTTCATTATTCATCACAGGTGTTTCACTGTATATCTCGTCGCAGACACGTGACAACAATTTGTTGAAGTCACGATGCGACTCCACCTTCTGCTCCTTGCCACCGAATATCCATACAACACGGTTCTTGTAAGAGAAAAGATTATCGCTGATGGCCTTGTTCAGTAGATTCTCCTCATATTCTTTCAGCTTTTGTATCTCCTTCACGGCAACAAGGTCTTCTTTCTTGATAACCTTGTCTGTTAGATAATTATATTTCTTGATGTTATACAGATGGTCTATAATATTTTCCGTATCAATGAAGTAGGCAAATATCAAAGCATGTTCTGATTCTGCGCTAAACTTCTTGATCTCATTAAGTGCATCTTTTCTTGTTGAGAATATCAGTTCTATATATCCGTCTGTATCGCCTTTGGGAACCAACTCTTCTGGCGCGTCATATAACTTGTAATCAAAGAATCGTGGTGTACCTTTCTGGTAGAAGTGAGCTTTCACGGGTGAAATACGATGATTGAAAAACACCGTAAGTTCATCGACGAAAGCAATAGGGCGCGCAACCATCAGCCCTGCATCACGGATTTCCGCCTCAAGGTCCACATCCGTTCCTTCAAACAGCATCACACGGTCTTTGTATGCTGCATAGCGAATAATCTTCTTTTGTTCCAGTTTCTCAATGATATGTTGGGTATCAGAAATGTTCATTGCCAACTTAGCATATTCTGCCAGCGATTCCTTCGAGAGCCTGAAACCAGCTACTCCAAAAAGATTCATTAAGCCTATTGCTTTTATGATATTGATGGCTTGAAGCATCTGCTCTTGGCTATCCCAACTCTGCCCTTCAACTCTTTCAATAGACACCTGCATAGAGCTCCAATTCATAGAGTCGGCATTGGCATCCTTCAAATAGGAATAGAAACTATAGTAAATGTAGTCATAAACCTTCTGGAGATTGTATGTCTGATTATCTACAGACGCTTCCCGTGAAGCATTCTCCTGCGATGCCAAGAATGTGAACAAGGAACGTTCGTTCTGACCATATCTTTGTATGGCAGTCGTGATGGCGTATGCAGAGAATAGGTCAAGCGGATAAAGTTGTAAGGCTGTATCGATTGGGAAATCACTGGATACGAATCCTGTTGTTTTGGCCAACTCATATAGCGACCTGGCACAAGCGGGGATTTCCGTTCCCTTATTTCCTTGCATTTGCTTGGCAGCAAGATGCAATAATTGTTCGATAGGTTCTACAAAAGTGACTTCCTTAAATCTTCCTTTCACCTTTTTCCACTCATTGACTTGGACTTCTGTCAGCCCTTTGGCGTATGCACTGAAATTCTGATGGAGAGTAGTCAGAAGCAATATCTGGCGAGAGGGAACATTCACAAACTCTGCCAACTTTTGCATAAAGTACAATTCTTTCTCAGGATTATTCTTGGCAGCATGTTCCAGCACTTTGCCGAATTCGTCAATGACAATCAGCAAGAATTTTCCCTGTTTCTGACATTTGTTATAATATGATTTAAGCTCGTCAAGCACACTATTGGTCGTACTCTCAACATTCAGACTACGACGAAGAAGGGTTGAAAGTTCAGTATAATCGCCTACGATATTTTTAATCTCTATATCGGAGGCTTTTAGCAGCACCTTCGAATCTATCAAGAAAGGCTTCTTGCCGGTTTTTTTCAAATCAGACTCTAAGGCCAAAAGGAAACTGGACTTTCCCGTTCCGTATGAACCTATGATGGTAAATGAATGTATGCCAGACTGAAAATCATTCACGATATTATGAATGGCTTTCTGTGCATTGGGTGTCACGATGTATTGTGCACCTTCAGCAAAACCGTTTGCTATGTTTGCAGATAAACTATATGTGCGCATTGTAATAATCGTTTAACACCTGTTCCTTACTCAATTCCTTTGTAAATTGCACGATGCGTATGCCAGAATTGTCATTGTACGACACGTATTTAGAATAATCCTTAGCCAAAAGCTTCAGCATTTCTATTGTCTCATAATCCAGCATACAGAACGCAAGACCTATCTCATCCTGAACGGTATCGTAAGATAGTGTGTTATCACCTTCACGCTCTTTCAACTTCAAAAGAGCATACATGAATATTTCTTTCGTGACCTTTCGTTTGCCTTCAATGTTGAAGTAATAGCCCTTCCCCTCTGAATTCTGCCTAATCAGATCAAGGTCTATCAGCATCGAAGAAAAATCTTCATTTGATTGCGGTTTCCGAGGCAGCGAGTAGTTCTGCACAAGCACTGAGACGTCTTTTTTAACGGTATTTTCATTGAATGCGCTCTGTTTGTCGGCTTCTATCATATCCAATTTTACATAAGTCGCAATCTGTTCACGGTCAAACTGTGCATGTCCTTTTTGATAGCCGCAGAAAATCATGTGATAGAGCGAAGCATGTCGATTGAATATAAGATTTAAATGCAAAAGCCAAAGGGTTGCCATGTCTTCTATGTATTTATCTTTGCCGTTAGCATCACTGAAAAGATAATCGCCCAATGATGTAGGCTTGTCACCTTCACAAATGCCAAAGACTCGGAGCCAGTATCGTATAGATGCCACCATGTTTTTTCCGACACCTAAATCGATAACGGCGTCAGGGTTATTAAAGTTCTTCCCTTGAACAACGAAGTCATACCCCTTCTTCAACCATAGCGTCTTGCAAGGGAATGATTCATGTCCGGAAAATGTATATCTTTGCTCCATGTTATTTATCAATTTGTAGCAGCAAATTTGCTATTCACTAATTCTGCTAATTCCACCTCCAGCAGCTTCGCTATCTTAATATATGTCTCCATCGGAGGCTGGCAAGCGTTGGTACACCACTTTGATACTGTAGTGGGGGCACAACCAAGTTGTTCTGCCAACCATTTGTTTGTCTTCTTTTTCTCCGCAAGAACTACTTTAATGCGGTTGATGTCTTTATCCATGATACATATTTTATTATTATGGTCACAAAGGTAACCATTTTTCTTGATATACGATGCGGAAAACCACCATAATTAACAATAAACCTCACTTAATTGCAATTTTTCTCACTTTTTTAAAATTTCTCCTGGCAATTTAAGGCCCTTTTGATAACAAAACACAAGAGTATTATATTGTGTTACTTTCTCAAATGTTGGTTCTAATTGCCCTCCTCGTTAGAACCAATTTTGAAATGTGAGGACAAAAATGGCTGGTTTTTGATGCGTTTTTCTTCTTGGAGCTTGCAGCACTCTAATTTTGCATTCGATTTCGTGGCGGTGCCTCAGATTTCAGGATTGTCGGACGCGACACTTCATTAAATCTGAAATGCAAAAGGATCCGTGCATAAGACACCGAGCGAATGAGAGATAATAAACAAAACTTTCACTTCAAAAAACGTGATTATGCAATCTGAAAATAGGATCTTAGGCAACCAACTGGTTGTAATGTCGAGGGAAGATCTTGACGCTTTGATAAACGAGATGGCCCAAAACATCGTGGCAGCTCAAACAAAAAATGCACAGAATGACTTGGAGACATGGATGAATGTCCCGGAAGGTGAACGTTTCATCACTCGTGAAGAAGCGGCTCACATATTGCATGTGAACTTCACCACCCTTTGGCGATGGGATAAGCAGGGGCATCTCCATTCCAGAAAGATTGGTGGCCGTCGGGTGATGTACAAATACAGCGATGTCCTGGCATTGCTAAATGGTGAAATAAACAAGTCCAAAGATGAGTGAACAAGTCATGCCATTTGTGGGAGGACTGCCCGACTATCTTTCCCTCGTTAATGCTGAGGTGGAGAAAGTGGAACCTACTATCAAGGTTTCGCTTACTCCTCCAGACGAACAACCGCCATCCCTTGTGTCTTCAGAGTCATTGCCCACTCCTACCGAAAGCCCAAAAGAGGTATAGCACCTGAAAGCTTCGAATTTCACAGAACCAACCTTACCAATTGACTGGCTGTCACAATCAGTTCAAGACTATATTCGTACTGTTGCAGAATCGTACGGATGCCCACAGGACTTTGTCGTTGCCATCTGTCTGACAACTGCCGGTATTGCGGCAGGAAAGAAAGTGCTGCTTGCCACTAACCCATACACCAATTATCCTTGTGACTTCATCTGTATGGTTGGTAAGCCGAGTCGTAACAAAACAGGGCCGTTGAAGGAAGTCACCAGTCCCCTACGGGAACATGACAAAGCTAACTTTGCCAAGTATTCCGAGGCGAAGACTGTTTATGACCAAAGCAAACGGGAGGATAGGAACTTTAGCGGTGAACAACCGATATTCCACCAACGAGTGGCTGGCGATAGTTCCCCAGAGTCTCGTAACGCATTGCTGGCGCAAGGAGACATGATAATCATTGTTGCCGATGAGCTGAAGTCCTTCATTGATTCTTTCGGGCGATATTCCAAAGGTGGTAACGGTTCAGGAACTGAAGTGTCTCAACTGCTGTCAACTTGGTCTAATGTCAGTTTTACCATCAACCGAAAGTCTGAAGATACCAAGCTTGTCGATGACCCTGCCATGAGTATCATTGGTGGTATTCAACCAGGACCACTCGGAAAGACTTTTGGCACTGATGCCTTGATGGATTCGGGCTTCCCCCAGCGTTTCCTTTTCGTCTATCCTGACAAAGCAGAGTTTATCAAAAGACAGGATCGCAGACGGATGACACAGGAAATGCGTGACAACTGGAGTGACTTCATAGGAAGGCTGTTCTGTATGGAATCTTTACCGCTCTTGCTGTCCCATGAGGCTGAAAGACTCTACGCTGACTATGCCGATGCCAACGACATAAAGGCTGATGCGGAAGAGGATGACTACATCGGTGGTGTGAGGCAGAAGATGAACATTCATGTGCTGCGTCTGGCTATCATGGCACATCTGCTGTCTGAGCATTGGAACGAACCTGTTGTCACAGGTGAATGCATGGAATATGCCATTCGCATTGCCGATTACTTTACCCAGATTCATGTTGAACGTATATATCCTTTGTTGCGAGGCTCGGCAGCCACACAGCGTCCGATGACCAACGGCGACCTGCTTCGGGCTGTCAGTCGGCAGTTCAAAATCAAGTCGCAAAACGCTCTTGCCGAAGTCCTCGGTGTGTCACAGCAGTATGTCAATAAGATACTAAAGGAACAATGATGGTTGTAGTTGTAGATGTCTGTAATAGCCTATGGATAAAGGGCGCAAGCCAACAACTATCCTACAACCAAGGTGCTCTTATCTCCATCATGGAATCTCATCTATATGGTTGTACCCTTGTTGTAATGCAGAAGCCTTATAGGACAAGGCTTTCGGTCCAATTACAACTACAACAACAAACTTAAAATTTGAGTAACAATGAAAAGCCTATTTGATACAAAGATTAGCTACTACAGCAACGTAAGAGACAATGTCGGCACGGAAATATCCCTGTGCAACTTCCTCTTCTGTGACCAGTACAAGGAACAGATTGAGTATATCCGTTCCATACTGGATGAAAATATGCAAAAGAGCCTGAAGTTGCAACTGCCCCTGGCAACCATCTCAGGCACATTTGCCCCTACATGTAAGGCGGAAAACCTCGTGGCCCACTCGACCCTACTCTGTATCGACATCGACAAGAAAGACAACATAGACGTTGACTGGTTCGATGACCTGAAGCATGAGTGGCATAACATCCCCCAAATACTCTATGCGGGTCGCAGCATCCGTGGCAAAGGTTGGTTTGCCATCTTCCGCATTGCCTATCCTGATAAGCACGAGGATCAGTTCGAAGCCCTGAAACATGACTTCGCCAACAGCGGACTAATCATTGACAAAGCATGCAAGAACGTGAACAGGATGCGCTTCATCTCCTACGACCCAGAGCCGTATGTGAATGAGGATGCTACATTATATACTAAGGTGTGGGTGGAACCCAAACCGGCATACCACAGTTCCTGTGCATATAGTGGTGACGACATGGAACAGGTCGAGAAGTGCTGCCATATAATTGAAGACCGTAGCATCGACATTACTGCCACCTACGATGAATGGTTCCATGTGGGTGCAGCCTTGGCATCACTTGGTGAATGTGGACGTAGTCTGTTCCATATGGTCAGTTCGCAAAATGCGAAGTACAAAGCATCTGAGACAGACAAAAAGTTCGACAATCTTCTGCGCAATGTCAGCAATATCAAGATCGGTACGTTCTTCCATATCTGTTCACAGCATGGAATCAACTGGAAGGAGGGCTGATTATGAACACGGAGATAACAAGTTTCAATAGCACATTCTTTGAATACCTTTGTGGTTTCATCTGGTTTGACCAAGATAAGTTAGAGGCTCTGATGAAACGCTATCCAATTGGTGCTACTGAGCAAGGCGAATCAATATTCTGGCACATCAATGCAGAGAACAAGATTACTAATGGTCACATCATCACAATGGATAGCGAAACAGGCAAGGTCTATGATGACAGTTGGTACTATCAAGATGGGCGACCGACTTGCATGTTTGGTGAGCACTTACTTGGTGCATTCCCTAGCCAGACGGTTGCACTGGTGACGGATGAACTGACTGCTGCCGTTATGAGTTGTTTCCCAACGCCATACGTTTGGCTTGCAACTGGAAAAGAACAAACGACTCCTAACGATTTGTTCCCTCTTGTCGGAAAAACTGTGGTAGTATTCCCCAACAAAGGTGAGTATAACAAATGGCAAGAAACGCTGCAAGCAGTTCCCAATCTCCAGCTTCATCTCTCAGATGTGATGGAGAATGTACAAGGCGATTGCCACACCATTGCCCAGATGGTTCTCAGCCAGCAACCCCTACGCCCAACCGAAGAGGAAGCAGCATTGATGAGAATGGAGGATGCCAATCCCAACATCGCATTGCTCGTCAAGGCACTTAATCTGGAGGTGGTAGGTGTTTCTTCCATTGACGAAGATGCGATGAAACCAATATCCAAATCTGAGGTAAAATCAGAACCACCTCCACAAATAGAGGATGACGAAGCCATGAAATCATTCCTGATGGCACAGGAAAAACGATGGCACGGCAGGAATCCAGAATGCCACAAATGCTCTCGTTCCCATGAGGGAATCAATGGGACATATTGTGATGAACTCCATCAATATGTCGAATATGGTAAGAGCGATTGTGACAGATGAACTTGTTCATCAAAGGAGCCAAAATCGAATAGAGGGAAGAGAGTGATTCTACGAATCGCATAGCCTAATATGCGTTAACTTCCATTAACGCGAGTAGGTGAGAACATAATTGTTATCCCATTCGGGGAGCAAGCTCAGATAATAATACCAATAACAAACAATTTAAAGGAAAACATTATGAACAAAAAACAGGTAATGGACATACGTCCAAACTCTGATGGCATCAGCCAGGCAGAGAGTAACGAACAGCAACGAAACTGGAGTGAAGACTTCCTCCGGAAGAAATCAAACGACCCGATGGCGAACTATGACCCGACACGAACTCACTTGAATTTTGAGGTGGCTCGTAGTGGCATCGTCCAACCAATCGACAAGTCGAAGTCCATCATGCAGAAGATGGCAGACAATCTTGCAGCACGTGGAATAAAAGACCCTAATGCCCGAGAGAATGTCCGCCGTCGGCAGAACACGCTGGCCCAATTTATCTTTGGTGGGAGCCGAGAACGTATGAACGAACTCGCCTTTGGCAACCAGATATTGAACCTTGACAAAGGGGCAGACAACTCCCACTTGACAAGGAACAATGACATCGAGGAATGGGCAAAAGATGTGTATGCCTTTGTTGCCCATCGTTTCGGCGAAGAGAACATCGTCAGCTTCTACGTCCATCTTGACGAGACCAATGTTCACGCACATTGTACGCTTATTCCATTAGACCGGGAGAAGAACCGCATTTCTTGGCGTTCTATATTTGGCCAAAACAAGCATGAGATGGGGCAGCTGTTTTCCCAACTGCACGATGAGTTCTCAAAAGAGGTTAGTATGAAGTGGGGACTGGAACGAGGTGACAGCATCAGAGAAACTGGAGCCCGTCACCGATCCATTTATGAATACAAACGAGAACTTGTGAATGACGTGAACCAGCTTGAAAGCCGGAAGATAGGTTTAACTGCCGAAATCAAACAAAAGGAACGTAAACTGAAAAGTCTGACAACAATGATGGCCAATCTTCAGGAGCGTCGTGCATCCATCCAAAGAGAGATAGAGGAAATCGCCCGTAGTTTAGGTGAGGAAGGCACGGACAACATTGTTCTGACAGCTCGTATTAAGAGCCTTCGTCAAGAGATGGAAAACATTGACAGTAAGATTGCTGAGCGTTCCAAGATGATAGAAGAAACGAGTGTCAGCCTTAAGAATATTCGAGAAAAACTCTTTGATTTGAAACGAGAGCATCAAAGAGCCTTGGAAAGAGAAGGTGATTATATTGATAGGGAGGCAGCACGCATCCGTATGGGAATCACCAGTACTTACAATATGATGCTGGCTAAGACTATGCAGGAAATCATTCCGACTCTAAACGATAGACAACGTGACATCTTACGAGAAAAGGGTTATTATGACCTTACCGAAAACGTTCAAAATATAGCCAACTGTGCCATGTTACTGGCTATCAACTATGTCAAACAAGCCACGGATTACGCAGAATCATGCGGTGGCGGTGGTGTGTCTAACTTGTCTGGGTGGGGAAAGAAGAAGGATGAAGATGATGTTCAATGGTGGGTGCGTTGTATCGCTACGGCTGCCGCAATGGTTAAGCCAAGAGGGAAAAAACAGTCTGCAGGAGTAGGAAGATAAAAAGTTACGCCCGAATAAATCTCTTGTTGTGGGAATCATTCGGGCACGCAAACTTTTTTATACACAAGTGTATAAGCAATAATGCCTCTTAAAATAATTCCCTGAAATTTTGGTCAGTTATACGAAAAAGTGTACCTTTGCAGCCAATTTTACGAAAATCCATAAAAATAGCAGTAATGCAGAGACAGAAATTTAACACATTAGGCGGATTGAACATTCAGAGCACATGGTGCCTTGAATGCGATTCCTATATGCATACGTCAAGCATTGCTGCACCACGCTATTCAGATAGGAAGACTTTCCATATTGCACGAGGAGGGATTGGATTACTCCTGACATAATTGTACGTGCAAACACGAGATTAACGAAGTGGTTGGAAAGTCAGCAATGCTTTCCAACCATTTTTCGTTTGTGCCTATCACAACCATGAACACTGTCGACTTACCACCGACAAGACTTCTCCTCATCGGCCTGGCCTATGGCACAACATGTAGTCAATCAATTATTAACCGCGCAGGGATGCGCAAAAACAAGAAGGAACAAAGAAATGTTAGAATTCAAAAAGTACAGCTCCATCGAGAATTCCTTCAACAGAGAGTTCATGGAGCGCATCGTGGCAGAGATGCCAACCGATTTGGAATATGTGGTACAGGAAAAGGTACATGGTGCCAACACCAGTTTCCTCTGCGACGGAGAAAACGTAAGGTTTGCAAAGCGTACCTCCATGCTGGAAGCAGAGGAGATGTTCTACGACTATCCCGAACTGCTTGAGCGGTACAAGGATAAAGTCATGGCCCTTACCAAGGATGTCTTCAGCAGATATAAAAACGTGAGGAGCGTTAATGTCTTCGGTGAGATGTTTGGTGGAACCTATCCTCACAAGGATGTTCAGCCCAACCGCAAGTTGTCTCTCATCCAAAAGGGTGTATGCTACACTCCTGAACATGAGTTCTATGGTTTTGATATCTATGTCATCAACGACGATGGCGGTAGGTATCTGCCAGTAGATGAGGTGAACGAGCTTTTTGATAAGCACGGATTCTTCTATGCCAGGACTCTGTTCAAGGGCACTCTCGGTGAATGTCTCAAATACCCTAATGCTTTCCAGAGTAAGATTGCTGAATGGCTTGGCTTCCCTGCCATCGAAGACAACATCTGCGAAGGCATCGTGATAAGACCTGTCGTTCCCATGTACCTAAGAAATGGAAGCAGGGTGCTCATCAAGAGCAAGAACGAGCGTTTTGCCGAAAAGAAGAGCGTGAAGAAACGCAACAAGCTCTTTGCCGAACTTGTTCCTTACAGCGAAGCCTTGAAGGCACTCATCCCTGAGGTAGAGGCATACGTTACCGAACAGCGTTTGGCAAATGTGGTGAGCCACATCGGTGAAGTACATGTGCCTAAAGACTTCGGTAAGATTATGGGGCTGTTCTCTAAGGATGTACTCGAGGATTTCCTGAAAGAACATGGCGGTGAGTATGGTTGCCTTGAAAAGAGCGAACAGAAGTTGCTCAACAAGGAACTGAACAAACTTTCCACTGAGATGGTGAAGAAGGTCTATATGGGCCAGGCTTACATACTCGATTAATTAACAGACTCTCTCCGTGCTCCAGATGGGGCATGGAGAGAATAATACAAAGAAGAAAATGAATTTCAAGTTTAATGCAGAACATACGTTCTTTACATCAGATACGCACTTCAATCATGCGAACATTATCAAGTTTTGCAATCGTCCATTCAAGGACGTAGAGCAGATGAACGATGTGATGATTGCAAACTGGAACAGCGTGATAGGTAAGGATGATACAGTTTTCCACTTGGGCGATTTCTGTCTGGGTAGTGCGGCAGAATGGACAAAGATACTCGACCGTCTGAATGGCAAGATTTATCTAATCATGGGTAACCACGATTTGAAGAACATTCGACAAGGATTCATCAGCCGCTTTGAACATGTTGCCATGCAGATGCGAATCGAGATAGGGAAGAAGAGAATCTACCTATGCCACTATCCCTTTCTCTGTTTTGAGGGCGGCTATAAGGATGATGTTTGGCAGCTGTTCGGACACGTCCATACCCGAAGGAGCAATTCAGGCATTGATGCCGGAAGACTCCAGTATCTCTATCCGACACAATACGACGTAGGAGTGGACAATAACAACTTTATCCCAGTATCGTTTGGGCAAGTAAAGAGAATCATTGACAAGCAAGTTGAACAAAGTAAAGAAAAGTAACAATGAAGATACAATACATGAGTGACCTGCATATGGAGTTCGCAGAGAACAGCAGGTATCTGAAACATAATGAGTTTCCTGTTACGGGTGATGTGCTGGTTCTGGCCGGTGACATCTTCTATCTGAGAAATGATGTGGCCCCACTGGGCAAGTTCTGGAAATGGGCATCGACAAACTATCGCCAGGTACTTATTGTTCCAGGCAACCACGACTATTATGGTCATTATGACATAATGACTCGTGGTATGCAATGGGAATGGATGTTTAAGGAGAATGTCGGCTATTACCAGAATCAGGTAGTCAGAATCGATAATGTCGATTTCATCTTCAGCACCCTTTGGTCGCATATTCCGCCAGGTGATGAATATATCGTGTCCCATGGATTGAATGATTTCTACCAGACGCTGTATGAAGACCATCGCCTAACAGTAGATGATTACAACCGGATGCATCAGTTCTGTCTTGACTTTATCAAACGGGGCGTAGCCGAAAGCACGGCAGAAAAGATTGTTGTAGTGACCCACCACCTGCCTACGCAACAGGTGGTGGCACCGCAGCATCTTGGCTCAGACCTAAATTCAGCATTTGCTACGGAACTTGGAAACTTCATTGTTGACAGCCCGATCAATGTCTGGATTTACGGTCATTCACACACGAACATCGACACAACGATAGGACATACTAAAATTGTGTGTAATCAGATGGGATATGTGTTTGCGAATGAGTATCTGACAAACGGATTTGACTTCGGCAAAATGATAGAGATTTAATGAATGACAAACATACAAAGAAAAAGTATACAATTATGAGTGGAGGCACTTTTGATTATTCACAACGGACTATAGAACTTATAGCCGATGATATAGAACAAACCATCTTGGAAGCAGGGAGAAAGATTCCAGATGTATTATTGGAAGAACAGCAACATCGTTACTCACGGGAGATACCATTAGAGGAACAATACTATAGTTCCTACAATCGGAAGACAATGGATATCATGAAACGGGCAGTTTATATCCTTAGAATGGCATACATATATGCTCAACGAATAGACTGGATGTTGTCAGGTGATGACGGTGAAGATGATCTCGTTAGACGCTTAAACAAAGAACTGCATGAGCTTAAAACGAAGTATCCTAGCGGAAAGTTCACGTTTAAGAAGAAAAGAGTTCGGTATGATGATGACTACGGATGCTTCCGTGAAATTCCAGATGAGTAAATGAATTATAAAAACAGGTAAAAATGAATAGGAAAAATAAACAAAGTGATAGAGAAATCTTAGAAGAAATACTTATGATTCTAAAAAATATGAAAGCATCCCCTGTAGTTGTCCAGCCCTCTATGAAGGTTTACAATAACAAAGAGGTTATGGAATTACTGGGAGTGAAGGATAAATATCTCAAAAAACTAAGGGATAATGGATATCTTGGTTTTTCAAGAGAAGGCGATAAGTATTGGTATACGCAGAAAGATGTAGATTGTTTTCTGCACAGTTTTCATTATGAACCATTTAATAGCAATATAAACAAATTATGGACTCTTTAAATTATAAATACATTCATGCCAGTAAACAAAAACGCATTATTGCGTTACAAGATAATAGACAGATGCCTACGAAACAGATACAGAAGATGGACGATAGAGGACCTGGTTGATGAAATATCTGAAGCGCTGTATGATATGGAGGGTATCCGCAAAGGCATCTCTTTGAGAACTGTTCAGAACGATATTCAGATTATGCGTTCTGACAAGCTCGGATACAATGCGCCCATTGAGGTATATGATCAGAAGTACTACAAGTACGCTGATCCGAACTACTCTATTACAGAGTTGCCCCTGACAGCTGAGGACTTCAATCTTATTACTAAAGCTGTGAAAATGTTGGAAACGACAGAGGACAAACCAGAGTTTCAGCAAATGGGTAGAATACTCACACGGGTTAAGAAAAGGCTGACGGCAATTCTTAACTATGGATAATGGAAAGACTCCAGTTCCTTTTATCGGCAACTGGAGTCTTTATTTGTTGAGTGAGGAATCGGATTCGAACCGATGAATGACGGTTTTGCAGACCGTCCCCTTAAACCGCTCGGGCATCCTCACGTAATAGGGAGTTTGACAGGTTTCGAACCTGCGACCACCAGAGCCACAACCTGGCGCTCTACCTACTGAGCTACAAACTCCATGTAGTTGCGGGAGCAGGATTCGAACCTGCGTCCGGTTTTTGGCCGGCCCAGCTTATGAGACTGGTGAGTTGGGCCACTACTCTATCCCGCGATTTTGCAGAAGCAGAAGGGTTCGAACCTCCGACCTTCGGTTTTGGAGACCGACATTCTACCAACTGAACTATGCTCCCATCGTTGAGGTGGAGGGACTCGAACCCACGAAGCCGAATGGCGGCAGATTTACAGTCTGCTCTCGTTGCCGCTGGAGAACACCTCAATATATTTGTGGAACCTCGTGGAGTCGAACCACGTTCTCAGGATTTTCAGTCCTGCGCATACACCAAGTCTGCCAAAGTTCCATCAGAGGAGGCTAAGGGATTCGAACCCTTGGAGCGTTTCACCGCCCTCTGGTTTTCAAGACCAGTGCAATAGACCAACTCTGCCAAACCTCCAATTTGCGGAAGCAGAAGGATTCGAACCTTCGGAGCCTTGCAGCTCGGCACGTTAGCAGTGTGCTGGTTTCGACCGCTCACCCATACTTCCATTGGATTTCGGGTGCAAAGGTACAATGCCACTCTGCAGCCTTTCTGCGTAACAAGAAAAAGTTACAAAAAATGATTATTTTTCGCTAATGATTATTGACAAATTAGCTTTTCCCATAAGTACAAAGCATAAATGCCCAAATGAATTACTGATAACAAGTAGTCATTCGGACATTCTTATGTAAATCTTGGAAAAATGTATAAAAAGAGGCAAAAACACCTTGGAAAAGTGTAATCGCATCATTTAAATCCCAACGTTGCACGTCGATAGTTGTACGAAAGCCAGTAGCTGCGTTTTAATGGGTCTGACAGGAAGGAACGGTTGATCAATTCTTTGGCCAACGGATGTTCCTTAGCAAAGAAATCCAATTCCCGTTTCACCAATCTTACAGTCATACCAATGCGATGACCAAACTCTTCGAAGTCCTTACGGCCAACAGTTCTGGTATCGGATAGTTGCATGCCTTCTTTGAACAATCCTTTATCAAGAGCGAAGATGCGTGGCATGCTTAAATGTAGACTGGTATTGATGAGGTCGTAGGCAGGGGTGAGGTGGTATTCTCCGTCACCTCGGTTGATTAGTGAGAAATTTTTCAGATGCGCGTCATCGTTGAGGGTAAGATAGTTGAAGACAACGATGCGGAAGAACTTTAGGATTTCAACGGGAGCAGCCTTGACGTATTTGCGGATGATGTCGGCACACTCCTCGTAGCTCAAATTACTATATTTGTAATCACTGCCACCATTGGCATTGGTAAGTCCTGCCAGCGAGGCGAAATCTTCCTGACTGTACTTCTGTCCATCTGGTCCGACATCGAAACGTCGGCAAAGATAGGCTGCTTCACCATCTTGGAAGAAACAAATGCCATTAGCGGCAGTCTCAATGTGATAGACTTGAGAAGCCAACTGCATCGTCAGATGTTCATTGGCTGGACAATACTTGCGGTCAAGCAAAGCATAGGATGAAGGAGCCGGTTTCAAGATGTATGTTCCACGTTCACCTTCGACTGGCTTTACCAAATGTCCCTCACTATCCAGCACCAAACTCGCCTTGGGCTGAACGCCAGAAAGCGAGATTCGTCCTACATTCTTCAGATAGGCTTCATTGTCGGCACTGTCATTGTTGGGGCTGTCAAAATCCAACACATGAAAAACCTCCTTCCCGTCAAACAATAGTTTTCGGGCTACAGGAGAATAGGTGGTAAAGCCTTCCTGCAAGGTGGAAGGGCAAACATTGACCTCTATCATATTCACATCGGTTTAATGGTTACGGCTCCGATGGTATCGTGCCCTGCTGTTGCAAGCATGATACCAAAATCATCGTTTTCATCGATATGATGCAACATGGATTGCACCTGGCGATTGGAGCCTTCAGACAACATGTTATAAAAATAAGGAAAGAGATGGTTGGAACGGTAAGGCTCTTTTCTTACGGGCATTGCCAAGCAAACTGGCTCGCCGTGGTAGTCCTTACCATAAGTGAACACATATTCCCTAGCATCCGTCTCTTGCAATATGCCAGCCTCCATGTCATGAACATAAACCTTACACTGTCTCATAGTCAAGTTGCTTGATGTTAATGTCTATTTGCAGACCCAAAGTATCGAGTATTGTGAGCAAGGTGGCGAGCTGAGGATTACCCTCGCCTCGTTCAATCGCTACAACGGTATTAACAGCTACACTCGCCAAGTCAGCCAATGTTTGTTGGTTGATACCCAATTTTTTCCGCCTTTCCTTGATGGCATTCCCTATTTCCTGCTGTGTCATAATCTCAATATATTGCGATTTCGGTGCAAAGATAAGCAATTCTTTTCAAACAAAGACGCAAATTCTCAATAAAATGCGATTTTGGGTATAATTTACTATGAATTGCCATAAAAACATGTAAAAATCACAACGAATTGCGATTTTTATTGTTGTCCCATCATCTTCTTTAGCATTTCCTTCATCTGTTCAGGAGTAAGACTATCAATGTCGATAGGTTCTTCTTCCTTTTTGATGTTCAGCAACTTACTATTGTTACGGAATCGGATTTCAAGAGGATACATGTCCTGATAGCCGCTGGTGACATCGTTACCTTGCGAGTGCCCCATACTTTCAGAGATGTACAACTCCTCTACGCCAACCAGTTTCAGATTTGTGGCAAAGGAATGACGCGCCCATGTTCCAGACACCACCTTGTCCCATCCAAGTACTTCTTTGCATATACGGTTCATGCGGTCTTTGATGTTGGAGTTTTCCTGTACCGTCAACTTTCGACGCAGGGTCTCATCTGTGGCTCCATTGAAGATTTGTGGAAAAACATATGCGTCCTTCTCTGGCTTGGCTCCAATCTCATTAAGGATCACTTTGAGTGGTTCTATGATAGGAACGATAACCACCGACATGCTGTTGCTTCGTGCCGATGTTTTCTTTCGCATAAACTCAAAAGCACGACCACCTTCTGCAAAGTAAGTACGGTTGTAGGTCAAACGTCCTGCATCGGCAAGATTGAATCCATTGCACAGATATTGTGCCAGGAATAGGCCCAAAGAATCGTGTGCACGTTTCTTATAAGCAGGATCCCATCCTTCGGGATAGCGTTTATCGACGAAGACTTTATATAGTTCCGTCATTTCATCAACACCAAGGTATGATTGCTGGCGACGTTTACCTCGTGGAATTGAGATGAGCGTGTTGTCCTTGTTGGAGAAGGGGTATTTGTCCTCGGTCAGAAAACCTTGGCGAATACATTCATTCCAAACAACACGGCAGGTCCGAAGATACATACCACGGGTGGCATCGGCTATCTTTCCGACGACCTTGCCGTTTTCAACCACACCATTTTTCATTACATCATTCCACTTGTCAATTACGTTTTTGCCGACCATGAAGCCCTTCACATTACCAACGTATCTAAGGAAGGAGTTGAGAGCCCACTGGTAGTTCTCTGCTGTTCCCACTCTGTCTTCTGCTTTCATCCTGGCAATAATACTCTCCCAAACACCTACAAAAGATGTGGCTTTATCATATTCGATTTCCGCACCTGTCAGATAAGTACGGATAAGGTCGAGTGTTAAAGTCTGCTTCTTGCTCAGTTTCTCCAGTTTTTCCCTGTATCTTTCTAGCATCTTTTGCCATTCGACATGGACAGGCATGAGCGAACTTTTCGCTCCTTTCACGCTACATACGTCATTGAAGTACTTCTCGCTCTGATAGTCCATACCCTTTAGCTTGTAATAATACCGTTTAGCTGCTATCTGAAAACAGATGGCCAAAGGATATACATTCGTACTCTTATTGGTACGTTTGTCGAGAACTAAAGTAAGTGAACAGTTGTCCACTTTTCCGCACTTGATTGATGTCTTTTCAGCCTTCATAACTATGGTCTGTTGCTTCGCTCGTGGGAATCTTGCGAACAATTTGCGAACAAAATGCGAACAAAATCGCCCATTAATTGAGGTTTATTAAAATTTCACTTTTGCGCTGCAAAGTTACAAAATAATTGTTATACAACAACTTACAAAGCCAAGAAAAATTTTATAAAACTCTAAAAAATTTTATTTTAACAGACTCATAATCTGGAGGTCCTAGGTTCAAGCCCTAGCTGGTCCACCTTGAAAATCAAGCACTTACAAAGTTTTTGTAGGTGCTTTTTCTTGGTGAACATGAGGTGAACATAGAGAGCCCGAAGTGACCTTTAGGCGACCTTCCGAAATTCAATGTGATTTCTTGTGAGTTCAAGAAATTTATTCATGGCATACTGCGCCAAATAGACATCTCTCACACTATGGATTAGTGGGAACATTTTGGGAACAACAACCCCACTGACAATCGGCATTGTTTCTAAAAATCAGTGGGGGTGTTCGTTTCGTTGTCAATCTTGAAAAGATGAATGTTATTCTGCTTCAACAAACCAATCAAGGCATTTTGTTAGTTCATCATTGAAATAAACATCGGCTTTGTATATTTGTCTGCCTCCAAAAAGATTCTCCGCACGAAACTCAATGATTGAATGCCAGCCAATATACTGTGGAACAAACGAGTCCTCATAGTCCTTTATCTCCTGTTCTAAGGCTTTTTCCTTTTTCTCCTTTGCCTTATAATTCTTAGAGAAAGCATCAAAGATCGTTGTCTTATTCTTCTTCAGGGAATCCTTTAATGCAAGGTAATTCCTATCTATTGACAAAGAAGAATAGGCACTGTCCAAATCTGTCATTTGCATATATTCATAGAGATCAGGATTACCCATTCGCGGTTTAATACTTTCCTCAAACAGGGTTCTTGCTTTCTCTTCTGGACTCTTGGAGCAAGAGAACAAAGTCAATGCAAGCATGACCAATAAAATGTGGTGTGTCTTTATTGCCATATTGTTATTCTTTTATAGTCCATGTACTACAATTCAAAAGACCTCCTTCAACTGCTACTTCGTTATAGTCAACAGCCTCAATGATTCTGTCAGGGAAAATTTTATGGAATAAATCTATTGTTTCCTGATCTTTGTTCCCCTCTACGCCGAATTTAGGCAATACTATCAGATTACCTACTTCAAGATAATTTACATATATACCAATCGCATTCATTTCATGGTTCTGGTCGTACTTTTGCTCAAAGAAAGGTACGTTGATATAATTGAGTCCATTTTCTGAGCAAGCTTTGTTTATTCCATCACGAATATATTTGTACTCGGAGTTCAGATCATTGCCTAAAATTGTATCTTCGTTGACAAAGCGAACCATTCCGTCTGCATGACCAGTCACATCCGTTTTGAATGCAGGGATGATTATTACTTTTGCTTTCAGTAGTTTTTCAAGTTCAGAAACAAGTTCCTTCTTATCATACTCTGGATTTTCAAGAAAAAGAATGACTAAAAAAGCAAAAAATAGCAGATTTGGGCTTTTGTTTTGAGT